>NPIF01001647.1_pt1 | contig 281926 bp, 261 predicted proteins | sample 8637461 | NCBI WGS metagenome assembly NPIF01 (sample SAMN07420641, study PRJNA396082) | bioreactor metagenome | isolation source: sample BR12 brine-fed electro-methanogenic bioreactor BR | place: Japan: Kochi | collected 2016-12-09 | reverse complement strand
TAGCCGTCGCGCGCCAGCTCCGGCCGCATCGCCAGCAGCTCCGGGGTGATCTCGAAGATCTCGGTCAGCACCGGCGCCGGTCCCTTCTCGCGCGCCAGCTCCAGGGCGGCGCGCCAGTTCTCGACCGCCAGGTGCCGGGTCACCGCCTCGGTGAAGTTCACCGACTCCTCGGACCCGTAGCGCAGGCCGAGCATCGTCATCGCCGAACCCAGGCCCAGATAGCCCATGCCGTGGCGGCGCTTGCGCTCGATCTCGCCGCGCTGCTCGGGCAGCGGCAGGCCGTTGATCTCGACGACGTTGTCGAGCATGCGCGCGAACACGCGCACGATCTCGGCATAGGTGTCGAAGTCGAAATGCGCTTCCGGCGTGAACGGCTTGCGCACCAGTGCCGCGAGATTGACCGAGCCGAGCAGGCAGGCGCCGAACGGCGGCAGGCCCTGTTCGCCGCAGTTGTGCGCGTAAAAGCCGTTGGCGTCGAAGGCATTGATGCCCGGCACCTGCACGTCGAAGACTTCCGCTTCACCGTCGTCCTCGACGCAAAGCACTTCGGCGACGAATCGCTCTGCGTTCATCGCGCGCCGGTAGTTGCCGAGCAATGCGCGCAGTCGTTGCGCCTTGTCCCCATCGGTGAAGCCAATCTCCTCGGCGAAGCGCTTCAGGTTCTCGCCACTGATGACCAGCTCGTGCTGCGAGCGCACGGCGTATGCGCGCGCACCACCCTTGCCGTCCGGCAGCACCGAGAGGCCTTCCGGCCGTCGCTCGCGATAGATCGTACTGGCGATGCCCAGGCGCAGCAGCATGCGCTGCACGGCACACAACAAGGTTTCATCGGACTGCGCGAGACGCACCGAAACGCCCTTGGCCTGCGAACCCTGGACGGAACCGTCGGTGTCGAACAGTCCGCTCAGAAAACCTCTGTACAGCGCACTCGACGCCCGCTCAATCTGCGGCGTGACGGTCTTGTTGTGCGGCGCGAGGCCATATGCCGCAGCCAGCTGCGTGACTGCCGCGGTGGAAAGGCGGAACTCGTTGCGCTCGCGCACGCTGGTCCAGCCGGCGAAGTCGCGGCGATGCGGCAGCGCTCGCGCGGCCGCGAGCGCGCGCGCCATGACCTGATCCGCACCGTGCCGGCCGTGCTCGCCTACGGCGGCGGCGGGTTTCCAGACCGACAGCACCGCTTCGTCGGACTTGATCGTGCCGTCGCCGATCAGCATGCCGAGCAGATAGCCTTCAGCTTCGGTACCCGCTCCGCTCCACGTGGCGGCACGACGATGGTCATGCAGGACGACGTGGTCACCTGGGCGCAGTTCACCGGCTGTGCACCACTCCGTCTGGCGCGACCAGCGCGTCAGACGTGCGGCGCGCAGCAGGCGATGGTCACGCGTCAGTCTCAGGCTGTGTCCTTCGCGTGTGCGCAGGCGCACCACCGGCTTGACGCCGGTGCTGAAGAAACCCTCGGCGGTGCTGTCGTGCAGCGCGCCGTCGATCTGCAGGCGCAAAGATCGGCCCAGCAACTCGTGGACCTGACGTGGGCCCGCGTCCGTCTGCACCCAGGTGTCGCCGGTGACGCAGGGATTGGTCGCGCGGATCTGCTCGCAGAACCACAACGGATTCATGCGGTTGTATTCGTCGATCAGGATGAAACCCGGATCCGAGAACTCGTAGGTCGAGTGCATGATCAGGTCCCACATGTCGCGTGCCCGCACCGTGCGGTAGACGCGGCACGCGGTCTGGCCGCGTTCGTTGACGCTGTAGCGCGGATCGCGCAGCGGCCAGCGGCGCCAGACGATCTGCTCGGATTCGAGCTCGTCCTCGAAGGCCGGGAACACCAGCGGCCAGTCGCCGTCCTCGCGCACCGCCTTGATGAAACCCTCGGTCACCAGGCACGACAGGTTGAACGCGCGCAGGCGGCCGTCCTCGCGCTTGGCGAGGATGAACTGCTCCACGTCCGGATGGCCGATCTCGAGGCAGCCCATCTGCGCGCCGCGGCGACCACCGGCACTGGAGACGGTCTTGCAGACCGCGTCGAACACGTCCATGAACGGCAGCGGACCGCTGGTGGTCGCGCCGGCGCCGGACACCGACGCCCCGCGCGGGCGCAGCGAGGTGAAGTCGTAGCCGATGCCGCAGCCGGCCTTGAGCGTCAGCGCGGCCTCGGACGCGGCCTGCATGATCCCGGCCATCGAGTCCTCGATGGTCCGCGACACCGTGCAGTTGATGGTGGAGACGTTCGGCTTGAGCGATTCGGCGCCGGCGTTGGCCATGATCCGCCCGCCGGGGAACGCGTAGTGCAGCGCGTGGTAGAAGCGCTCCTCCCACTGCGACGGATCGGCCTCCGGGCGGGCCAGGGCGCGCGCCAGGCGGCGGCGCATTCCGTCCAGGTCCTCGCCCGGCAGGAAATATTTGCTTTCGGCGATCAGCGCGGAGGCCTGCTGCAACGGCAATGGGGGAAGATCCCGCAAGGGCGTTCGCTGTTTCATGGTCGATCCGGGAGCGTGGGCGCGAGAGATGATCTTACGCCTGTCCCGGCGCCGATGTGAGACAGGTCAATGCGCCGGGCCGGGACCCCGCGAAAGGGCCCGCGCGAGCCACCCCGTGACCCGGTCGGTGCGCTTGAATAAACCCAGACTATCGGTTGGGTAGTCTCAATTTGGGTGTTATTCCTCAGATCATCCGCTAGACTTGCTCCCCGTTTGCGCCCGAATCAAGCCCCTTGAGGATGGGGTAGGGGCGCTTTAGGCGTACGTTTTTAGCGATACAGGGAGCCGTTCATGCCGGTCAAAATTGCCGTGCTCAAAGAAACCCGCCCGAACGAAAAGCGGGTGGCGATGGTACCCGCGGTGGCGGACAAGCTGGCCAAACTGGGCTGCGAGATTCACATGCAGACCGGCGCCGGCGCTGCCAGCCGCATTCCGGACAGTGCCTATAAGAATGTCACGTTCGCCGCCAATCCCCAGGGACTGGTGTCGGATGCAGACATCGTGGTGTCGGTGCAGCCGCCGGCGGCGGACGTGGTCGACGCGATGAAGGACGGCGCGGTGCTGCTGACCTTCGTCTACGCACACCGCGAGACCGATCTGGTCAAGCTGCTGCGCGACAAGAAGATCACCTGCTTCGCGATGGAACTGGTGCCGCGCATCACCCGCGCCCAGGCCATGGACGCGCTGTCGTCGCAGGCGGCGCTGGCCGGCTACTACGCCGCGCTGCTCGGCTCCACCAATCTGGCCCGCATCCTGCCGATGATGACGACCGCGGTCGGCTCGATCCGCCCGGCCAAGTGCCTGGTGATGGGCCTCGGCGTCGCCGGTCTGCAGGCGCTGGCCACGGCCCGCCGCCTCGGCGCGATGACCGAGGGCTACGACGTGCGTCCGGAAACCAAGGAGCAGGCCGAATCGCTGGGCGCTAAGTTCGTCGACACCGGCGTCGATGCGCGCGGCGAAGGTGGTTACGCCCGCGAGCTGACGCAGGAAGAGAAGGACAAGATCGCCGCGGTCGTCACCAAGCACATCCAGCAGGCCGACCTGATCATCACCACCGCCGCGATCCCGGGCCGCCCGTCGCCGAAGCTGATCAGCAAGGCACAGGTGGACGGCATGAAGAACGGCGCGGTGATCGTCGACCTCGCCGCGGAAGGCGGCGGCAACTGCGAATACACCCAGCCGGGCGAGACCGTCCAGGTCGGCCAGGTCACCATCGTCGCACCGCTGAACGTGCCGTCGATGCTGGCCGAGCACGCCTCCGAGCTGTATGCCAAGAACCAGTACAACCTGATTGAGCTGATGTTCGACGCCGAGAAGAACTTCACGATCAACTGGGAAGACGAGGTGCTCGCCAAGGCCTGCCTGACGCACGCCGGTGAGATCAAGAACGAAGCGGCCAAGAAGGCCGTCGAAGGCTAATCGAGAGAGAGTCTCATGGAATACGCAACGACCGTCCTGACGGGCTTCGTCGCCCTCTACATCTTCATGCTCGCGGCCTTCACCGGCTACGAGATCATCGGCCGCGTGCCGTCGATCCTGCATACGCCGCTGATGTCGGGTTCGAACTTCGTGCACGGCATCGTCGTCGTCGGCGCGCTGTGGGCGCTGCTCAATGCGTCGAGCACGCTGGAGCAGGCGATCGGCTTCTTCGGCGTGCTGCTCGGCGCGGGCAATGCGGCCGGTGGCTACGTCGTGACCGAGCGCATGCTCGAGATGTTCAAGCCTTCCGACAAGAAGAAGGGCTGAGGAGACCATCATGAGTGCAGCATTGATCATCGACGCGGCGTACTTCGCGGCCGCGTTCCTCTTCATCTACGGCCTGAAGCGCATGTCGTCCCCGGTGACGGCACGCTCGGGCATCGTCGTCGCCGGCTGGGGCATGGTCGTCGCCGTCCTCGCCAGCTTCCTCTACACGCTGGACGTCAGCGAGGCGGCGCGCCCGCACCTGACCACCAACATGGTGCTGGCCGCGATCGCGCTGGTGCTCGGCCTCGGCTGGGCCTGGTGGAGCGGCAAGAAGGTCGAAATGACCGCGATGCCGCAGATGGTCGCGCTCTACAACGGCATGGGCGGCGGCGCCGCCGGCGCGATCGCCGCGATCGAGCTGTTCGGCCACAAGACCCACGGCAGCATCGGCCTGACCCTGGCGGTGCTCGGCGGCCTGATCGGTTCGGTGTCGCTGTCCGGCTCGCTGATCGCCTGGGCCAAGCTCGACGGCCGCATCAACAAGACCCTGCGCATCTCCGGCCTGCAGGCGATCAACGGCCTGCTGCTGCTGGTCACGGTCGGCCTCGGCGCGCTGATGGTCGCCAAGCACGGTGACGTCACGATGGCCGTCATCGCGGTGTTCTTCATCCTCGCGCTGGTCTACGGCGTGATGATGACGATGCCGATCGGCGGCGCCGACATGCCCGTGGTGATCTCGCTGTACAACGCGTTCACCGGCCTGGCGGTCGGCTTCGAAGGCTACGTGCTGAACAACCCGGCGCTGATGATCGCCGGCATGGTGGTCGGCTCGGCCGGCACCCTGCTGACGCTGCTGATGGCCAAGGCGATGAACCGCTCGGTCAAGAACGTGCTGTTCTCGAACTTCGGCGCCGCCGGCGACGACGGCGACGCCGAGATCGAAGGCAGCATGAAACCGGTCGACGCCGGCGACGCCGCGATCAACATGCGCTACGCGTCGAAGGTCATCATCGCCCCGGGCTACGGCCTGGCGGTCGCCCAGGCGCAGCACAAGCTCTACGAGTTCGTGAAGCTGCTCGAGGAGGCCGACGTCGAGGTCAAGTTCGCGATCCACCCGGTCGCGGGCCGTATGCCCGGCCACATGAACGTGCTGCTCGCCGAGGCCGGCGTGCCGTACGACATCATCTTCGACATGGAAGACATCAACAACGAGTTCAAGGAGGCCGACGTCGCCATCGTCATCGGCGCCAACGACACCGTGAACCCGGCGGCGCGCACCAACAAGTCCTCGCCGATCTACGGCATGCCGATCCTCAACGTCGACCAGGCCAAGCAGGTCTACGTGGTCAAGCGCGGCCAGGGCAAGGGCTACTCCGGCGTCGAGAACGAGCTGTTCTTCCGCGACAACACCAACATGGTCTACGGCGACGCGCAGAAGGTCATGGTGGCGATGATCCAGGCGGTCAAGTCGCTCGAGGGCGGCGGCCACTGAGGCGCGCCACAAAGCTTCACCAAAGGCCGCCTTCGGGCGGCCTTTTATTTTCCCTCGCGGCCTTGCGGCCGGAATCCTGGGCGTGACTGCCGGCCACGCTTCAGTAGTAGATCTGCAGTCCCAGCGTGCCCTCGTCGCTGCGCTCGCCGTCGAGCCAGCGGGTGCCGAGTTCGAGACGCAGCGCCAGATTGCGGCTCAACTGCCACTGCTGGCCGAGGCGGACCCAGCCGCGATCCAGCGCCTGCCCGCCGACGGTCGGCAGCGTCGCCGCCTCGAACTGCAGCTGCCAGCCGTCCAGCGGCCTTGCCAGCAGGCCGAGCATCGGCCCGACGCCGAGGCTCTGGCCACGGTCGAGATCCTTGTTGGCCTCGAAGCGTGCGAACAGGAAGCCGTAGCCGACGATGCCACCGAAATCGCCATAGGCCAGACCGGGGCCGCCTTCGAGGATGCCGCCGCCGAGACCGCGACCGTAGTCCGCACGTTCGCTGGCCAGCCGGACGCGCCAGGAGATCGGGCGGAACAGCTCGCTGCGCGGCGCGACCGAGACGATGTCGATCAGGCTCGCCGACCAGCGCCAGCGTGCCGGATCCAGATCGGCGCCGACCGCAAGATCGAGGAAGTTGATCTGCTGGCCGTCGGTGTAGCCGCGCGGATCGTCGAGCAGGTCGTGATAGGCGGGGCGCAGCCGCACCATCATGGATGCGTCGCCGTCTTCGACACGGGTCTCGAACGCGAACCGACGCGTGGCATGGCCTTCGACCGGACTGAGCGCCGGCTGCGGCGGCGCATCGAAACCGCTGCGCTCGCCGGTCGCGGCGCGCGCGCCGAGCAGGGCCCGTGAGCGCGGCATCGACTCGTCGCGCGACAGCGCGCCGCTCAGAAACCGGAAATACAACGCATCGTTGGCCAGGCTGAGCACACGGGCCCGCGTTTGCGCGTCGAGTGCGAGCACCCGCGGATCGTCGGCGACGCGCTCGCCGCGGGCCAGATCCAGCGCCAGATCCAGTTCGTCCGATCCGAGCTGCCGCGCCTGCGCCGCAAGCTGCGTCGCCAGTGCCGGCCGGTACTGCGCGTCGCCGGACAGCGGCGCGATGCTGCGCAGGGTGTCGATCGGGATCGCGCGCCAGCGGTACTGGGCGCCCCACTGCAGATCGGGGCGCGCCGCCTGCAGCAGCGTCAACAGCTGATACGAGCAGTTCTTGGTGAAGAAGTAGTAGGTGAACTCGGCGCCGCGCAGCTCCCACAGGTGCAGCAGCAGCAGGCGGATCTGCCCGGGGGTCAGGTCGAGCGGATACTCCCAGAGATCGCGGCTCTCCAGGCGCGCGTATTCCTTGACCTTCTCGTAGTACGGCAGGACGCTGAACTGCCCGTAGTAGCCGCCGGTGAGCCCCCTGACCGCGAACACCAGGCCGTTGGTCTCCGTGGTGTTGGCGGCGAAGTTGACGGCGTAGGCGAGCAGCGGCGTGCCCTCGCGCACCTCGCGCCCGTCCAGCCGCAGCAAGGTATGCCCGAACATCGACGACGGGCTGTTCATGTACGCCGACGGGAACACCACCCAGACCCGGTCCGGCGCCAGCGCCCGCATCCATTCGTCGCGTTCGGCGCAGTCCAGCTGCGGCAGCTGCGCGGCTTCGAAGTCGAGCTGCTGCGACAGCCACGCGTAGCGCGCGCCGAAAATGCACTGCGCGGATTCGCGGCGGGGCTCGCGCGGCTGCGGATCGAAGAACGCGGCGAGGGTCGCGTCGAGTTCTGCCGCCGGATCTTCGTGGCCCTGCGGCGCGAGAAAGAACCAGTCGCTGTCGACGGTACTGCTGACGGCGCCGCTCAGGCCCTGCTCGTAATGCAGCAGGGTGTGCCAGTACGGCTGTTCGGCGAGGCGCTGCTGGCGGGCCTGCTGCTGCAGTTGCTGCAGCGGCGCGGAATCGTCCGCCGCGGCGATGGCCGATCCACCGCACAAAAAGAGAGCGGCCCCAAGCAATGGGGCCGCTCCGTGATGACGTCGCTGCTTAGGCAACGTAATGCGACAGACGCGCGTCCTCGGCCATCGCCGCGTCCAGCGCGCTGAGCACGTCACCGGTGGTGACGTCGGCGCTGCTGAACAGGTTGTCGTACTGGCGCTGGGTCAGGGCGTAGAACGCATCACGATCCGCGTCCTCGATCTGATACAGCGACGCCAGCGTCTCCAGCGTCTCGCCTTCGCCGGCAGCCACTTCGGCCGCGAGCTGGTCGAGGTTGGCGCTGGCGAACATCGAGCGGCGCGCTTCGGCCGTGATCACGCCATTGCTGGAGCAGCCCAGCGTGCCGCTGGTGATGCCGAAGGTCTGGTTGCCGAAGGTGCCGTTGGTGGTCGCACCGAGCACCTTGAACAACACGCCCTCCTGTCCCTTCATCAGCTGAGTGCCGAGACCGCAACCGATATCGTTGTCCGCCAGAGCCGCGCCGACCGGCATCATCGTGACCAGCGCTGCTGCCAACACTGCTTTCTTCATGGGCATACCCCTGTTTATTTCGACTTGGTGAGTGAAGTTCACCGTTCGTGTGCGCACCTGAACGGTGCAGACACGCTACCCCAACCGTTTCGAATCTGCCATAGGCCGATTTCGGATTCTTGACGGGGGTCACATCCGCCATCGCAAAGGGGCGCTCCAGGCCTCCCGGCGAGCGATTTTCACACCGGGGCTGAGCGGCTCGACAGGCCACGCGCAGGCGTGCTCAGCTTGCGTCATCGTGCCGCATCGGCTCATAATGTTTTGACATCAAAGCAAATCCCATGTCCGCGCAGACCCTGCAGTTAATCGGCGCCCTGCGGCGCATCAGCCAGTCGCTGGACTCGCATTCCAAGTTCATCGAGCACAGCGCCGGCCTGACGCTGCCGCAGTTGCTGTTGCTCGAAGCACTGCGCCGGGAACCGGATCCGCTGACCGCCGGGCGACTCGCCCAGCAGGTCAGCCTCACCCAGGGCACGGTGACCTCGATCCTCGACCGCCTCGAAGACCGGGGCCTGATCCATCGGGGGCGCGCTGCGGATGACCGTCGCCGCGTGCTCGTCACGCTGACGCCACTCGGGCACGCCAAACTCGACAGCGCCCCGCCCCTGATGCATGCCGATTTCCTGCGGCGCTTCGACGCTCTCGCGGAGACGGAACGGGATTTGCTGCTTCAGACCCTGGAACAGATCGCGGCGTTGATGCGGGTCGGGGAACCCGCGGCGCCAACGACACCAAAGGAATCCACAGACCGTAAGGAGGTCCAATGTGTGGCTTTGCCGGCGAGCGCCGATTTGATGGACGGCTCGCCGATACCAGTGCGGTAGCGCGTATGACCGATGCCCAGGCGCGTCGTGGACCCGACGGCGCCGGGCTCTTCCAGATCGGTCCGCTCGCGGTCGGGCAGCGCCGGCTCAAGATCATGGATCTGAGCGAGCACGCTCAGCAGCCGATGATCGACAACGAACTCGGCCTCGGCATCGTCTTCAACGGCGCCGTCTACAACCACCCCGAGCTGCGCGCCGAACTGCGCGAACGCGGTTACCGCTTCTGGTCCGAGGGCGACACCGAGGTCCTGCTCAAGGCCTACCACTGCTGGGGGCCGGACTTCGTCCAGCACCTGCAAGGCATGTTCGCGTTCGCCATCTGGGAACGCGACTCCGGCCGCATGCTGCTGGGCCGCGACCGGCTCGGCATCAAACCGCTGTACTGGTCGCGCAGCGGCGCCCGCCTGCGCTTCGCCTCGACGCTGCCGGCGCTGCTCAAGGCGGGCGACGTCGACACCGACATCGATCCGGTCGCGCTGCACCACTACCTGCACTTCCACGCCGTCGTGCCGGCACCGTTCACGATCCTCCAGGGCGTGCGCAAGCTGGCGCCGGCGACGCTGATGTTCGTCGAAGCCGACGGACAGACCCGCGAGGAACGCTACTGGACGCCGTCCTTCGAGCGCGATCAGACCGATCGGACGCGGACCTTCGAGGACTGGCGCGACCAGACGCTCGCGGCCCTGCGGCTCGCGGTCAAGCGCCGCCTGGTGTCCGACGAACCGGTCGGCGCACTGCTGTCCGGCGGCGTCGACTCGAGCCTGATCGTCGGCCTGATGGCGGAGGCCGGGTCGAATCTGAAAACCTATTCGATCGGCTTCGAGGACGTCGGCAAGGAAGAAGGCAACGAGTTCAAGTACTCGGACATCGTCGCCGCGCACTTCCGGACCGATCACGAGCAGATCTTCATCGACAGCCGCACGCTGCTGCCGCGCCTGCCCGAAGCGATCGCCGCGATGAGCGAGCCGATGGTCTCGCACGATTGCGTGGCGTTCTATCTGCTGTCGGAAGCGGTGTCGAAGCACAGCAAGGTCGTGCAGTCGGGCCAGGGTGCCGACGAGGTCTTCGGCGGCTATCACTGGTACCCGCCGATGATGCAGACCCAGGACGCGCTGGCGACCTACGCGCAGGCGTTCTGCGACCGCAGCCACGACGAGTTCACGCAGGTGGTCGATCCGCGCTTCGTCGGCGGCGACCATGCGCGCGAGTTCCTGCGCGCCCACTTCGATGATGCCGGGGCGCCGGAGCCGATCGACAAGGCGCTGCGCCTGGATACCAACATCATGCTGGTCGACGATCCGGTCAAGCGCGTCGACAACATGACGATGGCCTGGGGCCTCGAGGCACGCGTGCCATTCCTCGACCACGAACTGGTCGAACTGGCCGCCCGCATGCCGGGCGAACACAAGGTGGCCCCGCATCATCCGGAGTTCGGCGGCAAGTACGTGCTCAAGGAAGCGGCGCGCCTCGTCATTCCGGCCACGGTCATCGATCGCCCCAAGGGCTATTTCCCGGTCCCTGCGCTGAAGTATCTGCAGGGCGATTTCCTCGAATACGCCCGCGGCCTGCTCGAAGCACCCGCCGCGCGCGAACGCGGTCTGTTCCGGCGCGAGTATCTCGAGATGCTGTACGCCGCACCTGACGCGCACATCACCCCGTTGCGCGGCTCGAAGCTGTGGCAGCTGGCGGCACTGGAAGGCTGGCTGCAGGCGCACCTGAGCTAGGAGGTTGCCATGACCCGTAAAGACACCAGGGACGCACGCAACATCGCGTCGGTGAACCCTTCGTCCGTCGACGGCCCGATGACGCTGGCGCACCACCGGACGGCGTTCGAGGAGCGGCAACAGCCCAATCGCCAGGACGTGGAACTCGAATGCGGCTGGGGCAAGCTGATCCTCGCGCATACCTTTCTCGACCCGCAGAAAGTCGCCGAAGCGGTGCAGGCAGAGCGTTCCGGCGCCCGCAACATCGCGATCTATGTGCGCGATCCGCACGTGATCCTGGCGCAGTGCCCACAGCAGTTGTTCCTCGACCCTTCGCATACCTTCCGCCTGGCGCTGGACCGCTTCGATCCGCCGGAGACGGCAGCCGCCGGTTATCGCATCCGCCGGCTGCAGACGATCGAGGACGCCGAGGCGATCAACCGCATCTACCTCGCGCGCCACATGGTCTCGGCCGATCCGGGCTTTCTGTGGACGCACCGCGAATCGCCGAACATCACCTATCTGGTCGCCGAGGACGAAGCCTCCGGCGCGATCGTCGGCACCGTCACCGGCGTGGATCACGTGCACGCCTTCGGCGATCCGGAACGCGGTTCGAGCCTGTGGTGCCTGGCCGTGGACCCGGACGCCACCCTGCCCGGCATCGGCCAGGCGCTGGTGTGCGCGCTCGCCACCGAGTTCAAGCAGCGCGAACGCGCGTTCATGGACCTGTCGGTGATGCACGACAACGAACAGGCCATCGCGCTGTACGAGAAGCTTGGCTTCGAGCGCGTGCCGGTGTTCGCGATCAAGCGCAAGAACGCGATCAACGAACGCCTGTTCACCGGGCCGGCGCCGGTCGGCGACCAGCTCAACATCTACGCCGGGATCATCGTCGACGAGGCGCGCCGCCGTGGCATCGCGGTGGAGATCCTCGACGCCGAGGGCGGCTACTTCCGCCTGACCTACGGCGGCCGTTCGGTCACCTGCCGCGAATCGCTGTGCGAGCTGACCAGTGCGATCGCGATGTCGCGCTGCCAGGACAAGCGCATCACCACACGTCTGCTACGCGGTGCCGGGCTCAGCGTTCCCGAACAGCGCCAGGCCGGCGACCTGGACGAGGATCACGCCTTCCTGAAGCGGCACGGCGCCGTCGTCGTCAAGCCCGCCAACGGCGAGCAGGGCCACGGCATCAGCGTGGACGTGCGCAACAGCGACGAGCTGCAGACCGCGATCGCGCATGCGCGCAGCGTCGACGACAACGTCCTGATCGAACGCTACTGCCCCGGACAGGACCTGCGCATCATCGTCATCGGCTACAAGGTCGTCGCCGGTGCGCTGCGCAAACCACCGGTGGTGACCGGCGACGGCCGCCACTCGGTGCGCGAGCTGATCCAGAAACTCTCGCGCCGCCGCGCGGCCGCCACCGGCGGCGAATCGACGATTCCGCAGGACGCCGAAACCGAGCGCTGCATCCGTCTGGCCGGCCACGACATCGACGAAGTGCTCGACGAAGGCGTCAAGCTGGCGGTGCGCAAGACTGCCAATCTCCATACCGGCGGCACGCTGCATGACGTGACCCACATCCTGCATCCGCGCCTGTGCGCGGCCGCGATCGAAGCGGCCAAGACGCTGGAGATTCCGGTCACCGGCCTCGACTTTCTGGTACCGTCGCCGGCACGCCCGGACTACGTCATCGTCGAAGCCAACGAGCGCCCGGGCCTCGCCAATCACGAACCGCAACCCACTGCTGAACGCTTTCTGGATCTGCTGTTCCCGTTCAGCATCAGCCGCGAGACATCACTCCATGCCGAATACGCAGAAGCTGGCGATTGATAACGAATACCTGCGCCAGACCCTGTTGGAACTGCTGGCGATTCCGAGCCCCGTGGGGCTGACCGATGAAGTGGTCCACTACACCTGCGGCAAGCTCGACGAACTGGGCGTGCCGTACGAGATCACCCGCCGTGGCGCGATCCGCGCCACCCTCAAGGGCGAAACCGATCGCCCGGCCTGCGCCGCGGTCGCGCATCTGGACACGCTCGGCGCCACCGTGCGTTCATTGAAGGACAACGGCCGTATCCACATGATGCCGCTGGGCACCTGGTCCAGCCGCTTCGCCGAGGGCGCGCGCGTCACGCTGTTCACCGACCACGGCTCGTACCGCGGCACCATCCTGCCGCTGATGGCCTCGGGGCACGCATTCAACGAAGGCGTCGACACCCAGCCGATCAGCTGGGATCACGTCGAGCTGCGCGTCGACGAAAACTCGAACAGTCGCGAAGACCTCGAGAAGATGGGGATCAACATCGGTGACTTCATCGCCATCGATGCCCAGCCCGAGCTGCATGAGAACGGCTACATCTCGTCACGGCATCTCGACGACAAGGCCGGCGTCGCCGCGCTGCTGGCCGCGATCAAGGCGATCGTCGAGTCGGGACTGACGCTGCCGGTGTACTTCCACCCGATGTTCACCGTCACCGAGGAGGTCGGCTTCGGCGCCTCGGCAATCCTGGACGAACGCATCAGCGAGATGGTCGGCATCGACATCGCGATTCCGGCCCCGGGACAGAACTCGCGCGAGCACGGCGTCACCATCGCGATCTGCGATTCCAGCGGCCCGTTCGACTACCACCTGACACGCGAGCTGATCGGCCTGTGCCAGCGCCACGGCATCGAGCATCAGCGCGACGTGTTTCCGTTCTACTTCTCCGACTCCGCGGCTGCGCTGCGTGCCGGCTTCGATATCCGCCATGCCCTGATCGGCTTCGGTGCGGATTCCTCTCACGGCTATGAGCGCACCCACATGTCGGCCCTGACCGCGATCGCCGAACTGCTGGCGCTGTACGCACAGAACGGCCCGGTCATCGCCCGTGACCGCAAGGCGATCGGACCGCTCGAAGGCTTCCCGCACCAGTGGGATCCGCAGGACCTCGAGGCTCCGGAACCGCTGCCCCACCCCAAGGAATTTCTGTAAGCCGATCCGGCCGGGCCCCATGGGGTCCGGCCGGCGCTCTCCCGCCGCAGGCCCCGAACTGGGCGCAGACCCGGTGTTTGAGGCAGAATTCCCGGCCTGACCCCGCTGCGAGCGGGCTGCGTCCCCGATCCGCCTATGCGGCGGCACTCCCGATCGAACCGGCACCGGGGCCGCATACGAACTTGAATTGAACGATTGATCAAGGAGCGCAGAATGGTTCCGTTCTCACTGCAGGTGGCCGTCTACCGGCTGGTCATGCTGGTCCTGAAGCTGGCTTCGAAGGTGCTGCGCTTCCCACAACCCGAACTGTTCGCCGGCCCGGGCGCCTCGCTGCAGCTGTGCGAGGCGATCGCCAGGGATCGCCCCGGCAAGGTGCTGATCGTCACCGACGCGATGCTGGTCAAGATCGGCCTGCTCAGCGACATCGAGTCCAAGCTCAAGGAACTCGGCGTCGAATACGCGCTGTTCGACGGCGTGCTGCCGGACCCGACGATCGCGCTGATCGAGGACGGCCTGAAGGTTCTGCAGCGTGAAGGCTGCAGCGCGATCCTCGCGATCGGCGGCGGTTCATCGATCGACGCGGCCAAGGTCATCGCCGCCCGCGCCCGCAACAACAAGTCCGTCGCCAAAATGGCCGGCCTGTTCCGCGTATGGCGCGGCATGCTGCCGCTGTACGCGATCCCGACCACCGCCGGCACCGGCTCCGAGGTCACGATTGCCGCGGTGGTGTCGGATCCGTCGCAGCAGAAGAAGTTCGCGATCATGGACCCGAAGCTGGTCCCGGCCAAGGCCGCGCTGGACGGCAACCTGATGCGTGGCCTGCCGGCGCCGATCACGGCGGCAACGGGCATGGACGCGCTGACGCACGCGGTCGAGGCCTACATCTCCCGCAACGCCACGCCCGGCACCGACGCCGACGCGGTCGAGGCGACGCGCCTGATCATGCAGAACCTGCCGAAGGTCATGGCCGATGGCGGCGACCTCGCCGCACGCCAGAAGATGGCGGTGGCGTCGTACCAGGCCGGCGTCGCGTTCACGCGCGCGGGCGTCGGCTACGTCCACGCGATCTCCCACAACTTCGGGGCGCGCTATCACACGCCGCATGGGCTGGCCAACGCCATCGTGCTGCCCTACATCCTCGAGTACTCCAAACCGAGCTGCACCGATCGCCTCGCCGAGCTGGCCCGCGCCAGCGGCATCGGCCAGCAGGGGCAGTCGGCATCGCAGCTCGCCGACGCGTTCATCGCCCGTATCCGCGAGATGAACGCCCAGTACGGCGTCCCGACCCGGCTCGACGCGCTCAAGGCCGAGGACATCCCGGCGATCGCCGCCGCCGCGCTGACCGAGGCGCACTGGACCTATGCGGTACCGCGCTACATGGACCGCGCGAGTTGCGAGGGTCTGATCCGGCGGATGCTGCCGCAGGGCTGACACCGCAGCGGCGGCCACCGCGACGGGTTTCCGCAAGGCAGCCGGATCGGCTAGCCTGCGGACATCCATCCGGGGAGACCGATGCGCGGATTCCGCTATTACGACTTGCTCGTCGCGGGCATGGTGGCGGTTCTTCTGTGCTCCAACCTGATCGGCCCCGGCAAGGTCGGTACCCTGCACCTGCCGCTGGTCGGCGCCGTCAGCTTCGGCGCCGGCAATCTGTTCTTCCCGATCGGCTATATCTTCGGCGACGTGCTGACCGAGGTCTACGGCTACGCCCGGGCCCGGCGCGCGATCTGGGCCGGCTTCGGCGCGATGCTGTTCGCGACGCTGATGGCGGCGATCGTCGTCGGCATCGAACCGAGCCCCGACGAACCCTGGAACGCGACGCTGCAACCGGCGCTCGAGATCGTCTTCGGCAACACCTGGCGCATCGTCGCCGCGAGCATCCTCGGATACTGGGTCGGCGACTTCATCAACTCCTACGTGATGGCGAAGATGAAGCTTTGGACCAAGGGGCGCTACCTGTGGACCCGCACGATCGGCTCCACCATCTGCGGCCAGGGCGCCGATTCGTTGCTGTTCTATCCGATCGCGTTCTACGGCATCTGGTCGGGCGAGGCGCTGATCGCGGTGGTGATCTTCAACTTCCTGATGAAGGTCGCGGTCGAAGTCCTGTTCACGCCCGTCACCTACTTCGTCGTCGGCCGCCTCAAGCGCGCCGAGGACGTCGACACCTATGACCTGGACACCGATTTCACGCCGTTCTCGCTGGCCGACAGCGGCATCCGCCGTCACCTGAAGCACGACGATCCGGGCGCGCGCTGAGCGTCGCCCGCAATCCCTCACCTCCGAGTCCGACCCCGCGACCATGTCCGAGCCGCTGCTCCTCTCCGCAACCGCGCTGGCCCGCGCGATCCGCGAACGCCGCCTGCGCAGCGTCGATGTCGTCGACGCGCATATCGCCCGCATCGAGCGGATCAACCCGACGATCAATGCCGTCGTGCAGCAACGCTTCGACGCGGCCCGGGCCGAGGCGCACGCCGCCGACGCGGCCGTCGAGCAGGGACAGGCGGATCTGCCGCCGCTGCACGGCGTGCCGTGCACGATCAAGGAAAACTTCGCCTTCGCGGGTTATCCGCAGGTCTCCGGCCTGGTCGCACGGCGCAATGCGATCGCGGATGCCGACGCCCCGACCGTCGCGCGCCTGCGCCAGGCCGGCGCGATCGTGCTGGGCTTCACCAACACTTCCGAGCTGTGCATGTGGCTGGAGTCGAACAACCGCGTCTACGGCCGCACCAACAACCCCTATGACCCGCGCTGCATGGTGGGTGGCTCCAGCGGCGGCGAAGGCGCCATCATCGGCGCCGGAGCCTCGCCGTTCGGGCTCGGCGCGGACGTCGGCGGTTCGATCCGCTTTCCTGCGTTCTTCAACGGCGTGTTCGGGCACAAGCCCACGCCCGGCATCGTGCCCAACACCGGGCAGTTTCCGTTGCCCGAGGGCCGCATGAACCGCAACTGCGTGACCGGGCCGCTGGCGCGGCGCGCCGAGGATCTTTGGCCGCTGCTGCGGATTCTCGCCGGCGCCGACGGCATCGACCCGGAGGCGCGTGACGGCGCGCTGCAGGGGAATCCGGACGCCGTCGACGTCGGCGCGCTGCGTGTGCTGTCGATCGAGGAGAACGGGCGCCATCGCGTCGCCGCCGACCTGCGTGCGGCGCAGCGCGACGCGGCGCAATGGCTCGGTACCCAGGGCCGGGGCCTGCGCGCACCGCGGTTTCCGGCGATGAAGCAGTCCTTCGAGATCTGGTCGGCGCTGATGCAGCAGGCCCAGCCGCAGCCTTTCGCCGAGCAGCTCGGGCAGGGCCGTCGCATCTCGGTGGCGCGCGAACTGCTCAAGCTAAGCGTCGGGCGCTCCGCGCACACGGTGCCGGCGCTGGCACTGGCCGCGCTGGAGCGCGTGCCGATGCCGGTCGAACGCTATGCCCGCCTCGGCGCCGCGCTGCGCGCGGAACTGATCGAGGCCATCGGCCCGGACGGCGTGCTGCTGATGCCGCCGTACACCAGCGCCGCGCCGCGACACAACGTGCCACTGCTGCGGCCGTTCCACTTCGCCTACTGCGGCCTGTTCAACGTGCTCGGTTTTCCGGTCACGCAGGTACCGCTCGGCTTGAACCGCGACGGCCTGCCGCTGGGCGTGCAGGTGGTCGGCATTCCGGGCAACGACGCGGTCACCATCGCTGCCGCCCGCGCGCTGGAACGGCGCTTCGGCGGCTGGACGCCGCCGCCCGGCATGCACGACGCCGGCTGAGCCAGGCCGACCTCAGGGCACGGGCGCGTCCGGCGCCGAATGCGGCTCAGGCCTTGCGCAGCAGCGCCAGGCGGCACAGCACGATGCCGGAAAGCACGACGATGCCGCCGACGGCCTGCTGCAGCCCGAATCGCTCCGACAGCAGCACCCACGCGAACAAGCTGGCCGCCACCGGCTGCACCAGCAGGCTCACCGACGAGAACGACGCCGGCAGGTGCGCCAGCGCGTAGGCGATCAGCCCCTGTCCGCCAACGTGCGACAGCAACGCCAGCCCGGCCAGCATCAGCCACGACCACGCGGTCGGCGGCCACAGCGCCTCGCCCGAAGCCAGCGCCAGTGCGAGCGTCAGGACGGCGCCGGCGGCGCTGGTCCAGAACATCACCTGCACGGTGTTGAAAACGCGGCGCTGGCGGCTGACGCCGAGCAGATAACCGGCATAGAACACCGCCGCGGCGACGCCGAGCAGATCACCGAAGGCGGTCGCCGGCCCGATCTGCAGGCTGTCCGCCACCAGTGTCGCCGCGCCGATCAGCGCCAGCGCCAGGCCGACGACGAAACGGCCGCTGATGCGTTCGCCGTACAGGCGCCACGCGGCCAGCGTCACGAACACCGGCGCCATGTTGGCCAGCAGGGTGGCGTTGGCCACCGAGGTCCAGCGGATCGAGTGATGCCACAGGGCGAGATCGGCTGCGAAGAACGCGCCGGCGAGCCACAGCCAGCGCAGCGCTCGCGGCGAGACGCCATCTGCTCCGGCTGCGGGCGGCGGCTGCGGCAGCCGCCACAGCATCAGCCCGAGCAGCGGCAGCGCCAGGGTCAGGCGCCAGAACGCCGCGACGCTGGGGCCGACGCCGGCGACGCGCACAAAGATCGGCGCCAACCCGATGAGGATGGCGCCGACGATCAGCGCGGGCAGCGCGCGACGGGCATGCGCGGCATTCACCCGGCTTCGGCGGCCTCGTGCTGGCGCTGCTTCCAGCGCTGCATCTCCACGTCGTAGTCCTTGACCAGGGTGCCGAAGACGCGATCCCAGATCGGCATGAAGCCGCCGTAATTGCCGCGCACGCGGGCATGGTGATAGTCGTGATGCAGCGCGCCGTCCGAGCCCGGCAGCCAGTGCGTCGGCGACCACCGGAAGGCATAGCCGGCGTGTCCTTCGGCGGCTTCCCACTGCCGGAACGCGATCCACACCCATAACAGCGCGACATGCGAGCCGAGCAGCGCCGGGCCGAGAAACGCCAGCGAACCGGTCAGCACGTACTCGATCGGATGCATGTAGTGGCCGGTGATCGCCCACGGTGCGAGCACGCGATGATGCAGGCCGTGCACGTGCTTGAGCAGGAAGCGCTGATGCAGGCTGCGGTGCATCCAGTAGTACAGGAAGTCGTCCAGATACAGGCAGAACAGGAACTGCAGGATCAGCACCCACCACGGCGGCAACGGCCCGAGATGGATGCCGGCGAGCCGCATCAGCGGCCATGACAGCAGCGCGACCGCGAACATCCAGATGTTGTTGATGACCCAGCGCTGCAGCGACTGGCGCACCATCCGCGGCCCCTGGACCAGAATGTTGCGGCGCTCGGCCTCGGCCTCGCTGAGATCGGCGCCACGGGTATTCGGGATCTTGTAGCGGCGCGCCCAGCCAGGATTGCGCGCGGCAATCCAGGTCAGCGGCAATGCGAAGACCAGGAATGCGAGCATGCTCAGCAGCACCGTGGCCACCGGCACATACCAGAACATGGGGTCTTGATAGGCAGTCAGGATAGCGTTCACGCGGCAAGACTAACCCGACTGACGGCAGTTATCATCGGCGCGCAGCCGAGTGCGCCATCGCGCCCGCCCACCGGCCGCAGCGCTCCCGGCCTCGGCCCTTATGCACAACACTGGCGGATCACGATTGACTGTCACAATCAAGACAGGATCGCGTCAGAATCTCGCAATGTTCGTGGATCTGTTTGAATTCTATAGATTTATATTTTGAACTCCGCCAGCAATCCGACACCCCGTCCGACCGCGGCAAAACCCGCCGGACTGCGCTGATCGTTGGTCCACAAAGTTATCCACAAGCTTTTGACTGCCCTTCTCGCCAGCATCGCCTTGCCCGTCCCGCTGTTCCGGGCCTTTGACTACCGGGTGCCGCCGACGCTGACCGAGGCGGTCCGGCGCGGCGCGCGGGTACGGGTCCCTTTCGGCCGGCGCGAGTTGATCGGCGTGGTGCTGGCCACCCAGCCCGATAGCGACGCCGACCCGGCGGACTATCGTGATCTGATCGAGGTGCTGGACCCCACCCCGCTGCTGCCCCCGGACCTGCTCGGTCTGTGCGAGTGGGCGGCCGGCTACTACCACCACCCGCTGGGGGACGTCGTCACCAGCGCCTTGCCCGGACGTCTGCGCAAGGGCGCCGCGGCCGAACGCGACCAGCCGCTGGTCTACGCGCTGACCGATGCCGGTGCCGCCGCCCGACCGGCCGTGCCCGAACGCTTCCGCGCCCAGCGCGCGGTGCTCGACGCGCTGCACGGCGCCCCGCTGCCGCGCGATGCCCTGGCCTGCAGCGCCGGCGTGCTGCGCCAGCTCGAGGACAAGGGCTGGATCGAACGCCGCGGCGTGCAGACGCAATCGGCCGGGGTGCCGGCGTCGCCGGCGCCGACCGCCGAGCAGGCGGCCGCGCTCGAGCAGCTCGAACGCGACGACGGCCGTTTCGGCGTGCACCTGATCGAGGGCGTCACCGGCAGCGGCAAGACCGAGCTGTACCTGCGCCGCATCGCCGCGTGCATCGCGCGCGGCCAGCAGGCGTTGGTGCTGGCGCCGGAGATCAGCCTGACCCCTCAGCTCGAAGCCCGCTTCCGCGAGCGCTTCGGCGACGGGGTGGTCAGCTTCCACTCCGGGCTCGGCGACCGCGGCCGCGAGCAAGCCTGGCTCGGCAGCCGCAGCGGCGACGCGCGTGTGGTCATCGGCACGCGCTCGGCGGTGTGGCTGCCGTTCGCGCGCCTCGGTCTGATCGTCGTCGACGAGGAACACGACACCTCGTACAAGCAGCAGGACGGACTGCGCTATTCGGCCCGCGACGTCGCGATCATGCGCGCGCGCAAGCTCGACATTCCGATCCTGCTCGGCAGCGCGACGCCGTCACTGGAGAGCCTGTACAACGCAGGCGCCGGCCGCTACCGGCACCTGCGCCTCGAACGGCGCGTGCACGACACGCCACCGCCGCAGATCCGCCTGCTCGACGTCCGCGGTCTGCCGCTGGATCACGGCCTGTCGCCTCCGCTGCTGCAGGCCGCCGAACGCCATCTGCAACAGGGCGGTCAGGTACTGCTGTTCCTCAACCGCCGCGGCTACGCGCCGGTGCTGCTGTGTCACGTCTGCGGCTGGAGCGCGCCGTGCAACCACTGCGACGCCCACATGACCCTGCATCAGGGCCGCAGTCTGCTGATCTGCCACCACTGCGGCGCCCAGCAGCCGATTCCGCGTGCCTGCCCCTCCTGCGGCGAACGCCGGCTGCTGCCGGTCGGCGCCGGCACCGAGCGCGTCGAGCAGGCGCTCGCCAACCGTTTTCCGCAGTACGCCGTGGCCCGCTTCGACTCGGACCGCATCACCAGCCCGACCGCGCTGGAGCGCCAGCTCGCCGACATCCGCGAAGGCCGCGCCCGCATCCTCGTCGGCACCCAGATCCTCGCCAAGGGCCACGACTTTCCGGGACTGTCGATGGTCGGCATCGTCTCCGCCGACCAGGCGCTCTACGGCAGCGACTTCCGCGCGCTCGAACGCATGGGCCAGCTCGTCACCCAGGTCGCCGGACGCGCCGGACGCGCGGGCCAGCCCGGCGAGGTGTGGCTGCAGACCCATGAACCGGAGCATCCGCTGCTGCGGGTGATGGCCGAACAGGGCTACCGCGCGCTGTGCGAACGGCTGCTGGTGGAGCGCGAACAGACGGCGCTACCGCCATTCAGCCATCTGGCGCTGCTGCGTGCCGAGGCCCGCGAACCCGACGCCGCGCTGCGCTACCTCGACGCGGCGTGGCCCCTGTTCGACGGCCACGCCGGCGTCACCGCGATGGATCCGATGCCGTCCGGGATGGAACGCCGTGCCGGCTACACCCGCGCGCAGCTGCTGCTGAGCGCGACCAGCCGCGCGGCGCTGCACCGCACGCTGGCGGCGGCTGTGCCGCGCCTGTCGCAACTGCCGGACGCACGCCGGGTACGCTGGTCGATCGACGTCGACCCCTACGACCTGATGTGAGCGATCAGGGGCCGACCAGCTCCCGCAACGCCTGCAGATAGGTCTCGACCGGCAGATCCTCCGGCGCCACCGAGGTCGCGGTCATCAGCGCCTGCTGCTGGCGCGCGTTGAACGAGGCCAGGGTTTCGTTGGCGCTCAGCGGCGAGGGCACGATGTCCGGCGGGGCCCGGTGATGGGTGGCCTGTTCGTAGTCATAGGCGATGCCGATGCCGGTGCCCTCATCGAAGCGGCGCACGAAGATCTCCATGCCGCGCGGCACGCCGACGGACTCGTCGAAGCCGACCGGCACGACGATCGACCCCATCTGCGTGGTCGACCCGAAGTCGCAGGTGCGCCCGCCGGTCGGTCCCGGCGACAGCAGCAGCGCGTCGACGCGGACCGGCTCGCCGTTGCCATCGACGACCGGATTGCCGTCGGCGTCGACCACCGCGTCCATCACCGAGGTGACGTAGTCGCGCATGTCGACGATGGCCTGCAGTTCCGCCGCGGTCGGCGCCTGGTCGGGACTGCTGGTGGCGGCGACCACGCCGATCAGGCCGGCGGTCCGCACGTCGACGCGCAGCGTCTCCAGGATGCCGTCGATGCCGGTGCAGGCGCCGCGGCCGTTGGTGTCGGTCGCGAACAGGCTGCTGACGCAGTGCCGGGGACTGGCGCCGCCCTCGGACTCGAACTGGCGGAAGTAGTCGTTCATGTCGTAGTGGGTCGATCCGGCGCCGAGGCTGATGAAATCCGGCAGATAGACGTCGTAGATCCGGGCGCCCATGGCCTCCATCTGCGCCGCGGCAGCCTCGATCAGCTCGCCCTGCGCGCCGGTGCCGTAGGGTTCGGTGTTGCTGCCGAGCTGGCGCAGGATGCCGATGTTGCGCCCGGCGACGCCGTACTTCGCGCGGTCCAGATACTGCGCGTACGACGGTGGCCGCGCCGTCGCCGGGTAGTCCAGGGTCTTGGCGTCGCGCGGGTCGACGCCCGCCATCGCCGTCAGCATCAGCGCGGAGTCACGGACCGAACGCGTCATCGGCCCGCCGGTGTCGCGCGCATGCGACAGCGGGAAGATCCCGTGCTGCGAGATCACGCCGAGGCTCGGCCGGATGCCGACCAGGCCCTCGACCGAACTCGGATGGCGGATCGACTGGCAGGTGTCCGATCCGGTGCCGCCGAGCGCGAAGTTCGCCGCCAGCGACGCCCCGGTGCCGGACGACGACCCGGCCGGACTTTCGGCGGTGTTGTACGGATTGGTGACCTGGATCGCGCGGCCCGAGAACCCGGTCGTGAAGAACGCGAACTCGTCCTGGTTGGCCTTGCCGAGGATCAGCGCGCCGGCGGCGCGCAGGCCGGCCACCGATTGCGCGTCGACCCCGGCCTGATGGCCGAGCATCGCGTAGGACCCCGAGGTCGACGGGTGATCGTAGGTGTCGTAGTTGTCCTTGAGCAGCACCGGCATGCAGTGCAGATAGCGGTCGCCGACGCCGTGATCGCGCGCGTACAGCGCATCGAGCGTCGCCGCCTGTTCCAGCGCATGCGGATTGATCATCAGCACGCCGCGGATCGGCAGCAAACCCGTGGGCTGCGGCGCATCGTTGTAGGCGAAGATCCGGTCGATGTACATCTGCGTCAGCTTCACGCAGGTCAGCGTGCTGCCGTCTTCGAGCAGGCGCTTGCCGGCGAAGGCCTCGTGCACCTGCTGCAGGTCGGTTTCGACCAGCTCGAAGGGCTCGGGGCTGACGCCGCCCCCGGCATTGTTGTCGTTTCCACCCCCACCGCAGGCGGCGACGAGCAGGCTGGCCGCGGCGACGATGGCGGCCGGGCGACGGAACGTGGCGGATCGCATGAACAACTCCTGGAGAATCGGACAGCAGACGGTGACGGGAACGGGCCGCGCGGCGGGGCCGGCGATCAGGGCAGCAGGCGCTGGAACATCAGGTCGGTCAGCTGCACGGTGCCGGCCGGGGTCGCCCCGAATGCCAGCTCCAGCGACTGCAGCCGCGACAGGTCGATGCCGGTGAACGCCCCGAGCGGAACGCGCACGGCGTTGAGCGTGGTCTTTTCGGAGCCGCCGGCGTCGAAGGCGTCTCCGGGCGGATCGAACAGGGCCCGGCTGTGGGCCGCGGCGCCGACGCGGACCGCATGCCCGGCGGTGTCGGTCAGCACGATCTCGAAGTCCTGTCCGACCGCGTTGGCGGTATCGCCGTGCGACACCCCGACCCGCAGGCTCAGGGTGTCGTAGGCGCTCGCGTCGATCCCGCCGAGTTCGGTCGTGTAGCGCGCCGGCGCCTGCCAGTTCAGATACAGCTGCGGCGCGGTCGAGAAGGTCGGCGCGGCCACGGCGCAGCCACCGCCGTCGGCACCGCTGGGGGCACACCAGCCGAAGTCGCCGAAGCCCTCGAAGCGCACCGGCAGGCCGAGCATGTTGGTCTGCAGGGCGGTGTCGTCGAGCGTCGCGTCGATCAGCAGGCGCGCATCCGGTGCCGGCTGCACGCTCAGGTGATAGCGCGCGTCGCACGGCGCCACACCGTCGGGGCAGGCGCTGGCGGGCACGTCCGACCGACCCGTCCAGTACGCCGCGAACACGGTCTCGCCGCCGATGAACGCGCGGAAGAACGAGGCGATGAAGAACTGGCCCAGCGCGCGCTGCCCCTCCGGCGTGTCGCGCTGCTGGGTCGACGCCTGCGTGCCGCAGTGGGCGTCGGCCGCGGTACCGTGGATCGTCCAGTCGTCCGAGGTCCAGACCGTGTTGAAGTAGTTGTGATTGGCGCCCATCGCCAGGATCTGGAAGCGTGGGCCGGTCCCGGCCAGGCGCGATGCATCGTAGACGTATGCGCCCATCAGGTTCTCGACGTCGCCGTCGCAGTACGGCAGCAGCGTCGCAAATGCCACGCCGCCAGTATCCGCGGCGGCGATGACCTGGCCGTTGTAGTCGGTCGGCGCCAGCGCGAACACGGCCTTGATCGCATGCGGTTGCGCGCGGCCGGCGTTGACCGCCACCGTCTTGTCCACGCCCTCGCCGCCGCGCGAATGGCCCATCAGGCCGACGCGGGAGAAATCCAGGCGCCCGCGCAGCGCGTCGAAGCCGTTGCCGCCGGCCTGGTCGATCTGCCTGAATTCATCGAGGTGACGCAGGATCAGTTCGGCCCGCGCCAGCGCGCCGGCATCACCGCTGCTGGCGCTGCCGTCGTGATCGTTGATGTCGTTGGTATCGATCGACAGCACCGCGTATCCGTGGCTGGCGAGGTTGTCGACCAGATAGTCGTAGCCGCGGTAGCTGTCCGCCGGGGTGATCACCGGCGCCAGATCGGGGCAGTTGTCGTCGCCTACAGGCACCGGCAGCTGGCCGATCCCGGTCTCGCAGGTCTGGTGCCGGCCATGCTGGAACAACAGGACCGGATACGGGCCCGGCGCGTCCTGCGGGTAGCGGATGTAACCGTGGATATCGGTTTCGTAGCTGGCGCCGGTCTGTTCGTCGGCGACGCTCATGCGGCCGAAATCGTATTCCTGCTCGAGCGTTTGGTACGCCCCGCGCAAGGCGGCATCCGGCGCGATCGCCGGCACCGCCGGCCACTCCGGACCGGCATCGGGCATCGCCGCGGCCGGCATTTCCGAACCGCCGCATCCGCACAGCAGCAACAGCGCGGCAGCTGCCACGTGGTTTCGCATCGTCCTCTTCCCCGAATCTGTCGGCGACCTTTCTGAAGGTCGCTCTGTGGATGCCGGCTCGGGCCGGCCCCGGGGATCGAGCACGATGCATGCCAGGCATCGGGAAATTCACCAGGCGCAACGGGGCACCAGGCGCAGCGGTGACACCGCGCCGACTGATCCAAGTCAGCGCCGGACCGGTCTGGGACGCATACTGTGGCGGGTACGGGATTCATGCCCGTGTTCGCCAGGGGCAGTCCGTCGCCATGCGGCGCCCCGCTCTTGAAAAGGTTCGGCCCGGTTCGATGACCGGGCCGAATCCGTTTACCGCCCTGGCATCAGGCCGTGACCGCGGCCGCCTTGCGGCGAGTCCCACGCGTCGCCTTGGCCGGCGTCCGGACCCATTCGTAGTCGTTCGGGTCGGCATGCCGGGTCCGCAGCCAGAAGCGCCAGGTCGACCAGGGCCAGATCGTGAAGTTGACGCCGTCGGCGCTCTGGTACCAGCTCTGGCAGCCGGTGCTCCAGACCGTGTGCTTCATGTTGGCCTGCACCTCGTCGTTGAACTTGCGCTGCACCTCCGGCTTGACGTCCAGATACGTCGCGCCGCGCTCGTCGAGCTGGCGCATGCAGTCGAGGATGTAGCGAACCTGCGCCTCGATCATGAAGATGATCGAGTTGTGCCCCAGCGCGGTGCTCGGGCCGACCAGCTGGAACATGTTCGGATAGCCCGACACGGTGGTGCCGAGATACGCCTCCGGACTGCGCTTCCAGTCTTCGGCCAGCGTGTGGCCGTCACGGCCGACGAGCTTGAAGCCCTTCATGTAGACGCGCGGATCGACGACGAAGCCGGTGCCGAGAATGATGCAGTCGGCCGGCCGCTCGACACCGTCGGCGGTGACGATGCTGTGCGCCCGCACCTCGCGGATGCCGTCGGTCACCAGCTCGACGTTCTTGCGGTTGAAGGTCGGGTAGTAGACGTTGGAGATCAGCACGCGCTTGCAGCCGATCGTGTAGTTCGGCGTCAGCTTGCGGCGCACCTCGGGATCGTGGACCTGGCGCTTCAGGAACAGCAGCACCAGCTTCTGCAGCGCCTTGGCGATCGGCGGGTTGAAGATCGGCCATACCCGCGACTCGTTGCTCCAGTACAGACGTGCGCGATGCAGCTTGCGCAGGATGTCGAAGCGCGCGAACAGCTTCTTGCGGAATTCCGGATAGGCGCGCGTGTCGCGCGGGATCACCCATGCCGGCGTGCGCTGCATCACCGTCAGCTGTTTGACCTTGGGCGCGATCTCCGGGATGTACTGGATCGCACTGCCGCCGGTGCCGATCGACACCACGTTCTTGCCGTTCAGATCGTAGTCGTGGTCCCACTGCGCCGAGTGGAAGACCTTGCCCTTGAATTGATCGAGCCCGGGAATCTTCGGGATCTGCGGCACGTGCAGCGGCCCCGATGCGAGGACCCAGTGGCGGGCGATGATGGTGGTGCCGTCGGCCGTGCTCAGGCGCCAGCGCCCTTCGTCCTGCAGGAACTCGGCGCCGCTGACCTCGGTTCCGAAACGGATGTACGGCCGCAGCCCGTACTTGTCGGTGACGTCGAGGATGTAATCCTGGATCTCGCGCCAACCGGCATAGCGCATGCTCCAGTCGGCCTTCGGCGCGAACGAGTACGAGTACATGTGCGACTGCACGTCGCAGGCCGCGCCGGGATAGGAGTTGTCGCGCCAGGTTCCGCCGACCTCGTCGGCCTTCTCCAGGATCAGGAAATCGGTATTGCCCTCTTCGAGCAGTTTGATGCCCATGCACAGGCCGCCGAAGCCGGCGCCGACGATGGCAACGTCGGTGTGCAGGGTGGACGTCGGTGCGTGACCGTCAGCAGCCATGTTCAAATCCTCCAGTCTTGTAGTCACCGCCGATGGCGGGGGATGGAAGGACTGTAGGGACGTCGTTTACATCACTCAATGTCACAAATGTGCGGAAATTGATTTTTTCGGCCATAATGCATGCCTCTCCCCGGAGCCGATTGCCGTCGTGACCAGCCGCTCGATCCTCGGTCTGATGTACACGCTGCAGGGCCTGCGCAGGCTCGGCGAGGACCCTGCGCCGGTTCTGGCCCACTACGGCCTGGACCTGGACACACTCGACCCGAGCACGCGCATCGACCGTGCGCTGGAGCTGCGCATCTACGTCGAGATCGCCGAATCCCTGCGCGACCCGCTGGCCGGCCTCAGGAGCGGCGAGTTCACCGGCTTCGCCGGCTACGGTCCGTTCACGATGCTGCTGATGACCTGCGCCAGCGCCCAGCAGGCGATCGAGGTCGGCGTGCGCTACCAGCAGCTGACCTTCCTGTTCAGCACGCTGTCGTTCGAGCGCGGCGAACCGGCCAGCGCGCTGACGCTGGTCCCGCTGCCGCTACCCGACAAGGCGTTCCGCTTCCGCATCGACGGCGAGGTGTCCGGAACCTACAAACTGCTGCGCGACCTGCAGGCCACCCTCGGGGTCGACCTCAACGCCGAGGGCGTCGACCTGCCGTACCCGCGGCCGCCCGAAGCCGATGCCTACGCGCGCCATTTCGGCTGCCCGGTGCGCTTCGACCAGCCGGTGGCGCGGATCTGGATCCGCAATCTCCATCTGACGCTGCGCTTCCCGACCCACGACCCCGCCGCCCACGCACTGTACCGCGACCTCTGCGACCGCCAGCTCGCGCAGCAACAGGCCGAGCTCCGGAACCTGTCCGAGCAGGTCCTGCGTCACCTGCAGCTGTTCCGCAACCATTTCCCGCAGGCGGCCCAGGTCGCGCAGATGTTCGGCCTGTCCGAGCGTAGCCTGCGACGCCGGCTCGGCGACGAGGGCACCCACTTCCGCGACCTGCTCGCCCGCGCCCGCTTCGCCCGCGCCAGCGAACTGCTGACGCAGAGCGACCTGAGCGTCGAGGCAATCGCCGAACAGCTCGGGTACGCCGAGCCCGCCGCGTTCATTCACGCGTTCCAGCGCTGGGCGGACACCACGCCGCTGGCGTTCCGCAACGCCCGGCGCGGCTGACCCGCTCCGGAGGCGCAGCCCCATGCCCGAATCACCACCGATCCTGCGCGCCGCCGTGACCGCCGACGCCGCGGCGATCGGCGCGCTGATTCTGGATCTGGCGCCCTACTTCGCACCGGAGCCCGGCGCCGCGCTGCCACCCGCCTTCACCGCGTCCCTGGCCCCCGAACGGCTGGCGCAACGCATCGACGATCCCGACCACCGCTTCTGGGTCGCCGAGCGCGGGGGCCGCATCGCCGGCGTGATCGCGCTGGCGCGCGGCACGCACGTGCTGTACCTGTTCGTCGACCGGAGCTGCCATCGCGGCGGTGTCGCCCGCACGCTGTGGGAGCGGGCGCTCGCACAGACCGCCGCTGCGCAGACCTGGACGGTCAACGCCTCGGTCTACGCGGTGCCGGTGTACCGCCGCTTCGGCTTCGAGCCGACCGGCCCCGCGGAACTGCGCAATGGCCTGCGCTGCGTGCCGATGCGACGGGACCGTCCGGCGGACCATGCACAGCCACCCCGGCAGACCGGTTAGAATCCGCGCCTGACAACGCTGTCCCCGACACCTTTAATGAAAGAGCACCTGCAGGAGCTGCTGGCGACCGCGCTGAAGCGTTTGTTCGCCGACGCCGGCGTCGAACACGCCGCGACCATCCAGCTCGACCCGACCAAGGACGCCAAGTTCGGCGACTTCCAATCCAATCTCGCCCTGCAGCTGGCCAAGCCGCTGGGCAAGCCGCCGCGCATGATCGCCGAGGCACTGGTCAAGATGCTGCCCGACTCGACCCGGGTCGCCAGGATCGAGATCGCGGGGCCCGGCTTCATCAACTTCTTCCTCGCCCCCGCCGCGTTCCAGGCGGTGGTCGCGGAGATCATCGAACAGGGCGAGGACTACGGCTGCGACCGCTCCGGCAACAAGGGCCGGATCATGGTCGAGTTCGTCTCCGCCAACCCGACCGGGCCGATGCATGTCGGCCACGGCCGCGGTGCCGCCTACGGCGATTCGATCTCCAAGCTGCTTGCCGCGACCGGCTGGCAGGTGTGGCGCGAGTACTACATCAACGACGCCGGCCGCCAGGTCGACATCCTCGCGCTGTCGGTGTGGGTCCGCTATCTGGAGCTGTGCGGTGAGAACGTGCCGCTGCCACAGCGCGCGTATCCGGCCGAGTACATCCGCAAGACCGCGCAGGTGCTGCACAGCGAGCACGGCGACGGCCTGCGTTTCCCGGCCGCAACGGTGCTCGACGACCTGCCGCAGGAACCGATTCCGGGGCCCGCCGACAGCGAGCAGGAAAAGGCCGCGGCCAAGACCGGGCAGGAAACCTACATGGACGCGCTGATCGTGCGCGCCAAGACCCTGCTCGGCGAACGTTACGAACTGATCCGCAAGGCCGCGCTGACCGATCAGCTCGCGGCCATCCGCAAGACGCTGGCGGACTTCAACGTCGAGTTCGACCAGTGGTCGTCGGAGCGGGAGCTGGTCGACAGCGGCTTCGTCAGCACCGCGCTGACCCGCCTCGAGCAGATGAACCTCACCTACGAGAAGGACGGCGCGCTGTGGATGCGCACCGAGCAGTACGGTGACGAAAAGGACCGCGTCCTGATCAAGGCCGACGGCAGCGCCACGTACTTCTGCAACGACCTCGCGTATCACGTCAACAAGCTCGACCGCGGCTACCCGACGCTGATGGACGTCTGGGGCGCCGATCATCACGGCTACATCGCGCGCGTGCGCGCGGCGATCGAGGCGCTGACCCAGCGCAAGGATGCGCTCAACGTCCAGCTGATCCAGTTCGTCACGCTGTCGTCGGGACGCATGGGCAAGCGCAGCGGCAACTTCGTGACCCTGCAGGATCTGGTCGACGAGGCCGGCACCGACGCGACGCGCTTCTTCTATCTGACGCGCTCCCACGACCAGCATCTGGAATTCGACATCGACCTGGCGCGCTCGCAGAGCAACGACAACCCGGTCTACTACGTGCAGTACGCACATGCGCGGATCTGCCGGGTGTTCGAGCAGCTCGTCGAGAAGGGCGGCGACTGGGATCCGCTGACCGCGAAGCTGACGCTGCATCGCCTCACCAACGAACACGAAAAGACGTTGCTGACGCTGCTCAACCGTTATCCGGACATGCTCGAGCGCGCGGCGTCGGCGTATACGCCGCATACGGTGGTGTTCTTCCTCAAGGACCTGGCCGAGGCCCTGCACGGCTACTACAACGTGCACCGCTTCCTGGTCGAGGACGACCCGGAACTGCAGGCGGCGCGCCTGGCATTGATCGCGGCCACCGGCACGGTGATCCGCGCGGGGCTGAAGATTCTCGGCGTCAGCGCGCCCGAGAAGATGTAGTGCGGTCGCGCCCCGATTCCCTGCCGACGCCTGCAGGCCGCCGCTGATGTCCCGCGACTACGCGCATCGCGGCGCCGGCGCCCGCCGGCCCGCGCGCAGACGCCCCGCCAAGGCGAAGCCGCGAACCGCCGTGCCCGGCTGGATCTGGCTGGTTGCCGGCCTGTCCGTGGGTCTGGCGGTTGCGGCGTTCGTCTACATCTCGCGCCCGACGGCGCCGGCCGACGAGCCCGCCGCCAGCGCCGGATCGACATCCAAGCCCCAGGCCAAGCCCGAGGCCATCAAGCTGCCGCCGGCGGAGAAGCCGCGCTTCACGTTCTACGAAATCCTGCGCGACCAGGAAGTGGTCGTCCCCAACGAGCAGGCTCATTCGGCCACGCCACCGCCGCCGCCGGACCGCAAGAGCGGCAGCCCGGCTGCGGCCGCGGACGGACGCTACGTCATCCAGGTCGCTTCGTTCCGCTCGCAGACCGAGGCCGACCGCCAGAAGGCCAGCCTGGCGCTGATCGGCATCGAATCCCGGATCGAGTCGGTCACGATCGACGGCAAGACCACCTACTACCGGGTCCGGATCGGACCGGAGAGCGACTGGCGGCAGGTGCAGACGACGATGGCGCGCCTGGAGGACAACGGCATCGAACCGATGCTGATCAAGCTGCGTTGATGCGCCCGCGCGGCAAGTACATTCCTGTCATATTTCAGTCATCTACGGCACCCGGGCGGTAGCCCCTCCTGACAAGGAGCAGCCCCGCGCCTACACGTCCGGCCCCGCCGCGCAAGGGGCGGGCAGGGCCGTATGTTGCACTGCACGAAAATCCCTACGGTGTTTGCTCGGGCTTTGCCTACACCGCCTCCGGGCGCCCCCCGACGCACGCAAGCATGTGTATCCCCTAGTGTTATCACCGTCAGGTTGATCGGTCGCATCACGCCCTTGTGATGGGTTGTGTCCGCTCAGCCGCACCCGACCGTTGCCATCGACACCCTCACGCATGTGGGGATGCGGCGCTCGCGTGGGTGCCATCCGGATTTGACCCAACTTGTTAGGAGTATCCATGAAGCGCGTGCGATCCCGTGCAGTGCCGACGCGTGCACTCTCGGCCTGCCTGCTGTTGTCGCTGGGCCTGGTCGGCTGTGACAACAATGATTCGAACAGCCTGCCGCCGGCACCTGACATCAGCTTCGATGCCGTGCCCAGCCAGGTCGAGGCCGGCGGCGCCATCCCGCTGGTCTGGAGCGCCTACGACGCCGATACCTGTACCGCCAGCGGCGGCACCAACAGCGAATGGAGCGGCCCGGTTCCGATCACCGGCTATCGCATCCTGACCGCGCCCGACGTCAGCGGTACCTACACCTACTCCCTGTCCTGCGAAAACGAGGGACAGACCAGTTCCGACAGCGTCAGCGTCCAGGTCATCGCCGTGTCCGGCGACGTGTCGCTGTCGCTGACGCCGTCGCTGCAGACGATCGAGGCCGGGACCACCGCGATTCCGCTGCAGTGGAGCGCCGCCGGCGCCGACAGCTGCACGGCCAGCGGGACGGATGCAGCCTGGGCCGGCGCGCGCGGCACCAGCGGCAGCTTCAGCCCGAGCCCCGCAACCGCCGGCGTCTACATCTATAACCTACGCTGCAGCACCGCCACCGGCGACAGCGCCAGTGCCAGCGCGGTCGTCAACGTCACCCAGACCGGCCCCGCGGTGCAGATGACGTTCAGTGAACGCCGCATCGCCGAAGGCGAGACCAGCACCCTGAGCTGGACCGTCGAGGGTGCCACCGGCTGCGAGGCCTCCGGCGACGACCCGGCCTGGCTCGGGACCACGCCGTCCGCCAGCGGCGGCAGCTTCGTCGTGCAGAACCTCGCGGCGGGCGGTTACACCTACGGTCTGACCTGCACCGATGCACAGGGCGATACCAGCGCGGCCGCGACCAGCCTGTCGGTGGCCAACGCGCCGGCGCCGACCATCGACGGCTTCATGGTGACCGGAACCGATCCGGCCGTGATCACCTGGTCCGCCACCGGCGCCACCGACTGCCACGCGTACAGCCCGACCGTGCCGGCCTGGAACGGACCGCGTGAGACCTCCGGCAGCGAGGAAATCCCGCTGGCCGACACCACCCTGGCCGACGGCGAGGACTACAGCTTCGCGCTGATCTGCAACGGTCCCGGCGGACAGACCTGGGCGACCACGGCTGCGCCGGCGGTCGAATCCGCCACCGCGTCGGTGTCGCTGCTCGCGTCGCCGACCCGCGTCAACCCGGGCTCGCCGATCACGCTGACCTGGAGCTCCGCGAACGCGTCGATCTGCAGCGCCACCGGCGACGCCCCGACCGGCTGGGCCGGCACCAAGGCGACCTCCGGCCAGGTGCAGGTCAACGCGCCCTCCGAGACCGGCATCTATGCCTACTCGGTCGCCTGTGTCGACGCCTCGCTGGAAGTGCCCGCCGAAGCCACGGTCTACGTCACCGTGGGCAACGCCACGCCGACGGTCAACCTGCTGGTCAACGCCGCCAAGACGGCCGCCGTCAACGCCGGCGAGGGCCTGACGCTGAGCTGGACCTCCACCTACGCGCTGACCTGCACCGCCGACGGCGGCGTTCCGGGCCGTGGCTGGCCGGGCGAGCAGCCGCTGCAGAGCGACGGCCTGTTCGTCGACAGCACCGGCCTCGCCGGTCACTACGACTTCACGCTGCGCTGCGGCGTGCCCGGCGGCCAGAGCGCGGTCGAAACGGTCGGCGCCGACGTCGCCGGCGACCTCGACCAGTGCGGCGTCGGCGTGCCGTCGCTGCTGCTGACCGGTCACGACGTCGAGATCCCGTGGGCCCGCACGTCCAGCGTGGCGGTGAAGATCCGCAGCTCGGTCGGCGAAACCCCGATCGGCGTCATCAGCGCCGGCGACGGCAGCGAGGTGATCGATTCGGATCTGGAATCCTTCACCCAGCTGCTGCTGCCGCTGGACCTGCTCGGCATCGGCAACATCGTCGTCGACGTCTACTCGACCGATCAGAACCCCGACGGCACGATCAAGCCGCTGCCGATCAAGCTCGGTCAGCAGGCCGGCTTCATCGTCTCGAATCCGAACCAGTGGCTGTCCCTGTCGCTGCTCGGCCTCGACAGCATGTCGGTGATCACCGGGGTCGACGCCGACGGCAACGTCACCCTCGGCGATGCCGACTACAGCAATGCCGACGGGCTGCTGCTGACGGCGCTGCAGCTGGTCAATGACTCGCAGCGCTTCTTCGTGTCGATTCCGCTGGACGACGCCACCACCGAGGCCGGCATCTACGGCATCCGCTACAAGATGAAGGGCGGACTGCTGGCAGTGGCCAAGATGCTGAACGTCTACGGGGCCTGCTTCACCGACGAGTAATCCCGCCCGTCGACCCCGACCTGAAACAGCCTGGCCTTGCGCCGGGCTGTTTTTTTTGGAGGTTCGGTGCGACGCCTCGGGTCGCGGCCAGGACCTGTTGATCCTCCGACCGATCGCCGCGACCGCTGTCGCGGCAACAGCCCCTAGGACAGTCCGCGGACGATCGCGGCAGCCAGTACCGCCAGCAGGATGGCGATTGCCACCACCGTCAGCTTTCCCGACAGCGACGACGGCCGCCCCTCGAGCGCGAACCGGGCATCGACGGCCTGCTTGGCCTCCTTCAGGCTCATGCCGCTGATCTGGCGCAGCCGTTTGATCGCGGCAATGCGGCGTCCGGCCCGCGCCAGCGCGATGACCTCGGGATCGTTGACGGCGGCCCGCGACGGCGTGTGCGGGGAAGCGGCCTTCGTCGCCGTGTCCGGCGTGGCCGCTCCGGCGAGCGCCGCCTCGGCGTCGGCCAGGGTGCGGATCCGCGCCACGGCGTCGGCGGCCGCGGCGAGGCCCATGCCGGTACGCTCGCGCAGCAGACGCACCGCCTCGACCTTGCGGCCCTGGCGGATCAGCTCGATCAACTCGTCCGCGCCGCCGCTCACGCGTGGACTCCGTTCAGCGGATGGCGCCACAACTCGACCGCGGCCGGATCGAGACCGTAGTAGTCCCGCAGCAGGCGGTACAGCTCGACGTGATGGTGCCTGAGCGCCGCACCGCGCTGGAAAAAGGCCTCGGTCACCACCGCGAAGAACTCCCCGGGGCTTTCGGCACCATAGGCGTCGATGACCGGCGGCCGCCGATGCCGCCGCAGGCGCTTGAACTCCCGCTCCATGATCTCGGCCCAGTGCGCATAGTCCTGCAGCGCCGGCACCCCTTCCATCTCCGGCGTCTCGTCGTCGAGCTGGTGGGCGAATTCGTGCACGACGACATTGGTCTCGTCGCCGTGCAGCGCGGCCTCGACGTCACGCCAGGACAGGATCACACGATCGCCGTGCCAGGATTCGCCGAGGTGTTCGAGCGGTTCGTCGTGCACCAGACCGTCGTGGTCGGGCAGCTCGTGGTGGACGAAGAAACGGTCCGGGTACAGCAACACATGATGGACCGCCGGAAACACCCGGTTGTACGGCCGCAACAGCAGCAGGCAGGCCAGACCGGCGACGGCGATGCGCATGTCGTCGGTGACCTCCAGCCCGTTGCAGCCGACGAACTGTTTCTCGCGCAGGAACGCCTCGCAGTGCTGCTCGTAACTGCCGCGCTGCGCCGGCGCCACGAAGGCGCTCTGCGGCACCAGCAGCGTCAGCCGTTCGCGCCACCGCGACGGCGGCTCGGCGACGACGCGCGGGCGCCGCGGCTGGAACATCCATCCGAGCACCACCGACAGCGCGATGGCGAGTGCGACGAAGGCCTCCACCGAACCGCCGCCCATGCCCCGGTCTCCGTGCGCCTCAGGCCGGCTGCAGGTTGGCGACCGACAGCATCAGCCACTTGGTCCCGGCCGAACCGAAGCGCACCTCGACCCGGGTGCGATCGCCGTCGCCATCGAACTGCAGGATCGTGCCCTCGCCGAAACGCGCGTGCGTCACCCGCTGGCCGAGACGCAGGCCGTTGGGGCCGCTGACCGGTTGCATCGCCTTCGGCATCGCGGTGCGCGGCACGCCCACCTGCGACTCGCCGCGATAACCGCCGCCGTAGCCGCCCCCACCCGGACGCCGCGCGCCGTAGGCACCACCGCCGGCGAAGGCGGGGCGCACCATGTGGGCCCGCGGCCGGGTCTCGACGAGACACTCCGGCGGGATTTCCTTGAGGAACTGCGATGGCATGCCGAGCTGTTCGACGCCGTGCAGACGGCGCAATTCGGCATAACTCATGTACAGGCGCTTGCGGGCACGGGTGATGCCGACGTAGCACAGCCGGCGCTCCTCCTCGAGGTTGCCCTCGTCGGTCGCGCGGGCATGCGGGAACAGGCCGTTCTCCATGCCGACCATGAACACGATCGGAAACTCCAGGCCCTTGGCCGCGTGCAGGGTCATCAGCTGCACGCAGTCCTCGCCGGGACCGGCCTGTTCCTCGCCGGATTCGAGCGCGGCATGGGTCAGGAATGCGGTCAGCGGATCAACCTCGGGCTGCTCGTCACCGGGCTCCGGCGCCTTGAGCTCGAAACCGCGCGCAGCGCTGATCAGCTCGTCGAGGTTTTCCAGGCGTGCCTCGGCCTGTTCGCGCCCTTCCTTCTGGTAGTGCCCGCGCAGGCCGGAGCGCTCGATCACCCGCTCGGTCATCCGGCTCAGCGGCAGCTCGCGGGTTTCGGCTGCGATCGACTCGACCAGCGCCATGAACTCCTTGACCTTGCCCGCTGAACGCCCCAGTGCGGCGCCGGCCAGACCCGCGGCCTGCCACATCGACACGCCATGGTCGCGGGCGTACTGGCGCAGGCGCTCGACCGTGGTCGCCCCGATGCCGCGCGTCGGCGTATTGACCGCACGCTCGAAGCTGACGTCGTCGTGGCGGTTGTGCAGCAGGCGCAGGTACGCCAGCGCGTCCTTGATCTCCTGGCGCTCGAAGAAGCGCAACCCGCCGTAGATCCGGTACGGAATGCGCGCCCGGATCAGGGTCTCCTCGAGCACGCGCGACTGCGCGCCCATCCGGTACAGCACGGCGATGTCGGAATACGCGCAGGCCCCGTCGAGGTGCTCCTTGACGCGGTTGATCACGAACTCGGCTTCGTCGTACTCGTTGAACGCCGCGTAGAGCTGGATCGGCTCGCCTTCGCCGGTATCGGTCCAGAGCTTCTTGCCGAGGCGCGCGGTGTTGCGCGCGATCAGACCGTTGGCGGCGTCGAGTATGGTGCCGGTCGAGCGGTAGTTCTGCTCCAGGCGCACGATCTCGCAACCCGGAAAGTCGCGCGACAGATCCAGCATGTTCTCGACCCGCGCGCCGCGCCAGCTGTAGACCGACTGGTCGTCGTCGCCGACCGCGAACAGGATCCCGGTCGGGCCGGCCAGCACCTTCAGCCAGCGGTACTGCAGGGTATTGGTGTCCTGGAACTCGTCGACCAGGATGTGCCGCAGGCGGTGCCGGTAATGCTGCTGGATCTCGGCGTTGTCGCGGGTCAGCTCGTAGGCGCGCAGCAGCAGCTCGGCGAAATCGACCAGCCCCTGGCGTTCGCAGGTCGTCTGGTACGCGGTATAGATCCGCACCAGCTGCTGCTGGGTCAGGTCCTCGACGCTGCCGAGATCCTCGGGGCGGCGCGCCTCCTCCTTCTGCGCGTTGATCCAGCCGGTGACCATCTTCGGCGGCCACTGATCCTCGGGCAGATCGAGACTCTTTGACACGCGTTTGACAAGCCGCAGCTGATCATCGGCGTCGAGGATCTGGAAGTTCTGCGGCAACCCCGCTTCCTTCCAGTGCAGGCGCAGGATGCGGTGGGCGATGCCGTGGAAGGTTCCGACCCACATCGCCCGGATCGGCACGTCGATCAACCGTTCGATGCGCCCGCGCATCTCGCTGGCGGCCTTGTTGGTGAAGGTGACCGCGAGGATCGAGAGGGGTGACAGCCCCTCGGCGGCGATCAGCCAGGCGACGCGATGGGTCAGGACACGGGTCTTGCCCGAACCGGCGCCGGCCAGCACCAGCCGGTGCTCGAGGGGCGCGGTGACCGCCTCGCGCTGCGCAGTGTTGAGCGGGGCCACCAGGGCGCCGAGCGTGGGAGAAAGATGGTTGAACTGCATGTTGCCGACATTGTAGCCGCCGCCAGCGGCGATCACCGGCATCCGCATCCGGCAGACGGCCGGTATAGTGCATGAGCGCGTACCGAACCAGCATAAACACAAGTACATCCGAACAAATGGCTGATTCACCATCGACGCACCGCGGCGCGATCCACTGGGGCTGGGCACTGCTGATCGCCACCACCGCCGGAATTGCCCTTTGGGCTCGCCCGCTGGTCCCAGCCGACGAAACCCGCTACGCGGCGGTCGCATGGGAGATGTGGCGGGACGGGCAATGGTGGGTCCCCCACCTCAACGGCGAGATCTACAGCCACAAGCCGCCGCTCCTGTTCTGGCTGATGCACCTCGGCTGGTGGCTGTTCGGCGTCAACGAATGGTGGCCGCGGCTGCTCGGCCCCGCCGCGGCGTTGGCATCGGCGGCACTGACGCAGCGCATCGGCCTGCGCCTGTTTCCGGAGCGCCCCGAAATCGCCGCGCGTGCGCCGTGGCTGCTGGTCGGCGCGCTGTACTGGCTGGCCGACGCCACGATGCTGATGTTCGATCATCTGGTGACGGTGTTCGTGGCGCTCGCCTGGCTGGGCCTGCTGCGGATGCGCGACGGCGCCCGCGGCGGCGCTGCCCTGACCGCGATCGCGGTTGGCATCGGCATCATGGCCAAGGGCCCGGTCGTGGTGCTGTTCACCGCACCGGCGATGCTGATGCTGCTGCCGCTGGGGGATGCCCGCTCCGCGTGGCGCTGGATCGGCCGCTGCGCCGCCGCCGGCCTGTCGGGGCTTGCGATCGCCGCGCTGTGGCTGGTCCCGGCCCTGCGCGAGGGTGGCCAAGCCTATGCGCATGCCCTGTTGTGGAACCAGGGCGCCGGACGCGTCAGCGAATCCTTCGACCACGCCCGCCCGCTGTGGTGGTATCTGGCGGTCCTGCCGCTGCTGTGGCTGCCGTGGAGCCTGACCCCGACGTTCTGGCGCGGGCTGTACCGGGGCGCGCGGCAAGGCCTAGCGGGTTCGACGGGCCTGCGCTTCTGCATCGGCGTCAGTGGGTTCGTCTTTGCCGTGATCTCGATCATGAGCGGCAAGCAGCCGCAGTACCTGCTGCCGATGTTCCCGCTGCTGGCGCTGATGATCGCCGCGACGGGCGCAGAAGCCGGCCAACGGCTGTGGATCGCCCTGCCGGTCGCCGCGCTCGGCCTGCTGATGCTGGGACTGCCCCTGGCCGCGGCACAATTGCCGAAGCTGCCCTGGGCGGCCGGGGTGTCGCCGCTGTGGGGCATCGCCCTGGCCGCGACCGCGATCGCCCTGTTGTGGCGCTGGCGCGGCAACGGCACCGCCGCGCTGGCGCTGTCCGGACTGCTGTCCGCCGCGGCGACGCTGGCGCTGTACACCGGCGTCGCCCGACCCGCGCTGGAGCGCTTCGACCTGCGCGGACTGAGCGACCGCATCGCGGCCGAACAGGCCCGGCGCCCGGTCGCGTTCGCCGGGGTCTACCGGGGCCAGTTCGACTTCTTCGGCCGGCTGCGGCAGCCACTGCAGGAGCTGCACGGTCCGGATATCCGGCACTGGCTGACACAGCACCCGGACGGCCTGATCGTCGGCGAGATCAAGCGCCTGGGTCAGAGCCCCGAGGCACAGGCCGCGATCTGGACGTCCCCCTATCGCTCGCGCTACTTCGCCGGCTGGACCGCCGATCGCCTCGCCGCGCACCCCGATGCCTTCGCCGGCGGCGGCAATCGCGCGGTGGTCGACGAAGCGGATCCGGACTAGGGCCCGTCGACGCTACGGCGGTCGCGGCGCGCCCGCCTACAATGGGCGCCGATGGGGCCGGCATCAGGCCGGCCCGTGCCGGGGGAGAACCGCACATGCAGACCATTCTGATCACCGGCGCCAGCACCGGCATCGGCCGTGCCACCGCCGAACTGTTCTTCGAGCGCGGCTGGAACGTGGTGGCGACGATGCGGACGCCGCGACAGGAGCGGACCGATCCGCGCTGGCTGGAACTGGCGCTGGACGTGACCGACGCCGCGTCGATCGACGCGGCCCTGGATGCCGCCCACCAGCGCTTCGGCGATATCGACGTGCTGGTCAACAACGCCGGCTACGGCCTGGTCGGCACCTTCGAATCGATGGACGAAGCGCAGATCCGCAAGCAGTTCGAGACCAACGTGTTCGGACTGATGCGCATGTGTCGCCTGATGATCGAACGCTGGCGCCCACGCGGCCGTGGCGTGCTGGTCAACGTCGCGAGCATGGGCGGGCGCCTCGCGTTCCCGTTCTACAGCGTCTACCACGCCAGCAAGTGGGCGGTGGACGGCTTTTCCGAATCGCTGCAGTTCGAGCTCGAACCCACCGGCATCCGCGTCAAGCTGATCGAACCCGGTGCGATCAAGACCGATTTCTACGACCGCTCGGCGGACTTCACCCACGACCCCGCGCGCAGCGAGTACAACGCGGTCGTCGAGACCGGCATGCGCCGGATGAATGCCGCGGGCGCCAAGGGCGCGCCCCCGTCGGCGGTCGCCGAAGCGATCTGGAAGGCCGCCACCGACGGATCGCAACGTCTGCGCTATCCGGTCGGCAGCGACGCCCGGGCGCTGCTGCTCCTGCGTCGCCTGTTGCCGGACGCGTGGTATCGCACAGCGATCCGTAAGCAGCTGCTGGGCTGACTCGTCTTCAGTCCGCGCGAACCGGCGCGACGCGCCTGGCGCGGGTGCGCAGGTTGATCATCTCGACCGCGGCGGAGAACGCCATCGCGAAGTAGATGTAGCCCTTGGGTACATGGAAGCCCAGACCCTCGCCAGTCAGCGCCATGCCGATCAGGATCAGGAACGCCAGCGCCAGCACCTTGATCGTCGGGTGCCGCTCGACAAAGCTCGAAACCGCACCGGCGAAGAACATCATCACGCCGATGGCAATGACGATCGCGGCGATCATGACGCCGAGGCGGTCGGTCATGCCGACCGCGGTGATGACCGAATCGAGCGAGAAGATGATGTCGAGGATCATGATCTGCACGATCACCGACACGAAGCCCGCGGCGGCCTTGCCGACCGCGAATTCGGCCCCCTCGTCTGCCGGCTCCTCGACGTGGTGGTGAATCTCCAGCGTGCTTTTGCCGATCAGGAACAGGCCACCGGCGAACAGGATCAGATCGCGGCCGGACACCGGATGCGCCATCACCTCGAACAGCGGCGAGGTCAGCCGCGCCACCCAGGCCAGCGACAGCAGCAGCAGGATGCGCGTCAGCAGGGCGCCGGCCAGGCCGAGCGTGCGCGCCCGCGCCCGCTGCGCTTCCGGCAGCTTGTTGGCCATGATCGACAGGAAGATGATGTTGTCGATCCCCAGCACGATCTCCAGGGCGGTGAGCGTGAGCAGGGCGGCCCAGAGGTCGGGTTCGAGCAGGACGTGCATGGACGTGGTGACGCGCGGCGAACGGGCCGCCATTGTAGCGAGCCGCGGTTCCGCCGGGCCCACGGGCAGGGCCGGGCGCGAGGACGGCGCCTCGAGAGCGGGATGCGGGAGTGGATCTGAAAGGGAGAGAAAAGCAACACCGGTGCACGTCGCACCGGTGCCAATCTGACGCTGTATTCGCGAGCTCTCCTCCCGCTTATCACCCGGGGCAGCGCGTCAACCCGCCATTCCGTGGTGTAAGTGCCCGGTTGTGACCGGACTTTCGCACTTTGCCTTTCTTCGGCTCACATCATCTGCCACCGGCGTCAGAAAACGCCGCACAGAGGTGTGAAGGGGTGTAACCTTAACCTGAATGCTTGCTCGGAAATACTCGGATATTCGGAAAAGTTCCCGGAACGACCATAAATTTATGCAAGGCATTGATATAAAGGTAAAAAAGATACCCAAGCAGGCCCGGGCCCAAGCCACCTACAAGGCCATGCTGGACGCGACAGCTCAGATCCTGTCCGAGGAGGGCTACGCGGCCGTCACCACCAATCGCGTCGCCGAAACCGCTGGCGTCAGCATCGGCTCGCTCTACGAGTACTTCCCCAACAAGCAGTCGATCGTCGCCGCGGCCATCGGCCGTGCGCTGCGCGCGGTGGTGCTGGAGGTGTCCGACGGCCTGCGCATGGCGCTCAAACAGCGCAGCGAACGCAGCGCCGTCCATTACTGGATCCGCGCAATGACCGAGGCGCTCCAGTGTCGCGCGGATCTGCTCAGGGTGGCCCTGCGCGAGGTTCCGTTCCTGTGGCAGATCCCCGAGATGCACAACCTCTCGGACGCCCTGCTCGACGTCGCCCGCCGCGGCCGCGAGCGGATCGCGCATCGCGTGCGCTTCGACGATCCCGAAGCGAGCACCTATCTGCTGACGACGATGGTCTGGTCCGCGATCCTGCAGTACGTGCTCTATCCACCGCAGCAGCTGTCGCGCGACCGCCTGACCGAAACCCTCGTCGACATGGTGCTCAAGCTGTTCTAGAGAGAGCCGCCGATCCGCAGCCCCGTATCGACGTACAGATGGGGCAGGCCCAGATCGGCCAGCCAGCGCGCCCCCCGCTCGGCACCGTGCAGCATGGCCACGGTGGCGGCGGTCCCGGCGACCAGGCACTGCCCGGCGCGCACGCTGACGGCCGCCAGCCCGTTCACCGGCCAGCCGCTGCGCGGGTCGAGCACGTGCCCGTAACGCCGGCCGTCGCATTCGACGTAGCGTTCGTAGTCCCCGCTGCTGGCCAGCCCGCCGCGATCGACGGCGATGGTCGCGATCGCGCCGCTCCCGCGCGGGTGGCGCACGCCGATCTGCCACGCCGATCCGTCCGGATGCGGACCGAGCGCGTGCAGGTCGCCGGCCAGATCGACGAGCCCGTGGCGCAGGCCATGCGCCTGCAGCACCGCCGCGGCGCGGTCCGCCGCGTATTCCTTGCCGAAGCCGCCGAAGTCCAGCTCCATACCGGGCCGCGTCAGCTCGATGCGGGGGCGGCTCCACCGCACCCGGGACCAGCCGACCAGCGGCAACAGCGCGTCGATCTGAGCCTGCTCCGGCACCCGCCCGGCCTTGAAATCCCAGGCGCGGCGCAGCACCCCGGAGGTGATGTCGAACGCGCCGTCGCTCTGGGCATGGGCCGCGGCCGCGTAGTCGAGCAGGGCCGCGGTTTCCACGTCGACCTTCACCGCACGACCGCTGCCGGCGGCGGCGTTGATCATCGCCACGACGCTGTCGTCGCGATAGCGCGAGTACTTGGCCTCGATCCGGCGGACCTCCGCCTCGGCCGCCGCTGCGGCGACCGTCAGGTCGGCTCCCGAGGCGGCATACAGATGCAATGCGCAGGGTCCGCCGAGCGCGCCGAAGCGATGCACGCATCGGCGCATCATCCCCGCCCCCCGTCGCCGCGGCCGCTTCCGCGCCCGCCGATGTCCGTTGCCGCCATGCCCGTTCCGTTGCGCGTCGTGCGCCCGCCGTGGACCCGCATCGTCCCGCATTTGGCCCGCAGGCGTCACCCGCGCCCGGCGGCGCTGTCATCGTGCCGACATCGAACCGCAACAATCCGAACACCTGCACACGGGACCATGTCGTCTGTGAAAACAGCGCAATCGAGCCAGACCATGCCAAGACTGCGAATCGCCTATGGCGTCATGGGTTACGGCCGCGGCCACGCGATGCGGACGATGTCGGTGCTGCCGGCCCTGATGCGCGAACACGACGTGACCGTGTTCGCCGGCGCCGACGCCTACGACGTGCTCGCCCCCCGCTTTCCGACCGTCCGCATCCCCACCATCGGCTACCAGTACAACGCACGCGGCAGCCATTCGCTGGTCCGGACGCTGCGGCGCAACTTCGAGCCAATGACCGACCTGCTGTTCCACGGCGACGGCCGCGCGGCGATCGAGGCCGAATTCGCCAGCCGCGACATCCAGCTGGTGATCTCCGACTCGGAAGCCTGGACGCACCGTACCGCGCAGAGGCTCGGCCTGCCACGCATCAGCTTCGACCACGTCGGCATCATCGCCTACTGCAAGCCGCACTTCCCGCCCGAGCTGTGGGCGGTCGGCCGGCGCGACGCCTGGGGCTATCGGGCGCTGATGGGGGTGCCGGAACGCATCCTGATCTCGAGCTTCTACCCGGCCGAGCCGGCGTATCCGCAGGTCCGCATCGTCGGCCCGATGCTGCGCGACGAGGTGCTCGGAACCCAGCCGAGCGACGGCGACTACCTGCTGGCCTACTTCAACAAGGGCGAACACCAGTACCTGCCGCATGTCGATCGCGCGCTGCGCCTGCTCGACTGCAAGGTCGTCGTCTACGGCACCCGCCACCGCGGCGAGGACGAGAACCTCGACTTCCGCGCGCCGAGCGTCGAAGGCTTCGTCCGCGACCTCGCCGGCTGCCGCGCCGTGCTGTCGACCGCCGGCAACCAGCTCATCGGCGAGGCGATCCATTTCGGCAAGCCGATCCTGGCGGTCCCGGAGAACGCCTTCGAGCAGCGCCTGAACGCGCACATGATCGAACGCATGGGCGTCGGCGCCCGTGCCGAGCTGATGACGCTGAGCCCGAGCGACATCGACGGCTTCCTCGGCAATCTGGACTGGCACCGCTCGAACATGAAGGAGCATGCCGACGACGGCCGCGCCGAGGCGCTCAGGATCCTGCGCGGCTATATCGCCGAGCTGTCCAAGGAGATCAAGACCACGCGCAAGCGGCCCGCGACCCTGCGCGCCGCCGCCGGGGCTCAGCTGCGCGGAGCCGGCAGCGCATAACTGCCGGTGACGTGCGCGACGACGGTCGGATCGTCGCCGGTCGACAGCCGGACCTCCATCACCGCGAGCCGCTTGCCGAGGCGCAGCATCGACGCCTCGCCGATGACGTCTCCCGGCTGCGCCTTGCTCAGGAAGTTCATGTTGAGGTTGGTGGTCACCGCCATCAGCTGCGGGCCGATATGCGCCAGGACCAATGCGTACATCGCCGCGTCGGCCGCCAGGAACAGCGTCGGCCCCGACACCAGATTGCCGGGACGCAGCATGCTGTCGCGAAACGGCAGGCGGATGCGCGCGTAGCCCGGCTCGACGGCCTCGACCTGGAAGCCGCCGCGGCCGGCCATCACCAGCCCCTCCCGGATCGCCGCCTCGACTTCCTGCGCGTTGAGTTTGAGTTCCAAGGTCATGACGCCCCCCATGCGAGCCCGCGAACGCCGTCGAAGGCAAGTTTCAGAGACAGGATCACCAGGATCCACTTGAACAGCATCGAGAACTGCGCCTCGCTGACGCGGCCGTTGAGGCGCCGCCCGAACGCGGTTCCGGCAATCACCGCCACGCAGACCGGCAGCAGCAGCAGCGGCCGCTCCAGCGCATTGAAGCCGACCACCCCGTAGGCGAGCACGCGCAGGCCGTGACCGAGCATCTGCGTCAGCGCCAGCGTGCCGATCGTGGTTTCCTTGCGCCAGTCCGGACGGAAGAACAGGCGACCGACCACCAGTCCGGTGGCACCGACGAACATGCCGAGCACCCCGTTGAGCGCACCGGCCCAGAAGAACGCCTTGCGCGGCGCCATCGGCTCGCCCGATGCGCGCCCCGGCGCAAGGGACGCCAGGATCAGGCCGGCGAGGACCAGCCGCACGATGTCGGCGTTGATGTGAACCGCGAACGGCGCCACCAGAAAGGTCGCCGGCGCAGCGGCGAGCAGGAACCAGCCCGCCGCGCGCCATTCGACGTGGCGGGTGTACGCCAGGGTCCGCGAGCTGTTGGAAACGAACTGCACCGCCGCGAACAGGGGCACCGCCTCGGCCGGCGCCATGCCCATCGCGTAGAAGATCCCGATCAGGACGGTTCCGCCGCCGAGTCCGGCCACGCCGGACAGGGTCGCGGTCAGGAATCCCGCGAGTGTCAGGATCAGCGTCAACGTCAAGAACGGCTCCCCAGCCACTGCTTCCGGATCGCCGCCTCAGCGATAGCGGTTCTGGCGGACGTCCCGCACATCCGGCGGCGGCGCATTGGCGATGCGCTGCCACTGCAGATAGCTGCGGATCTCGGCCAGCGTGGCGCGACCGTTGTGGTCGGTGTCGACGGTGGCGAAGACATCCAGCAGCTGCGGCATGCCGGCCTCGGCCTCCGCCGGCGTCAGCGCCTCGTCACCGTCCAGATCTGCGGCCTCGAAGCGGTGCCTGAGTTCGTCGATGTCGGCATGCGCCATCCCGGCGCGACGGGGCCCCGCGCACGCGCCCAGCATCAACAGCGAGAGGCCGGCGACGAGGCCGGCCCGCATTCCGGTGCGCATTCGGATCGCGCCGAGGATCACGTCGTTCATGCGCGGCAGTGTGCCTGAAGCGGCAATCCGGCACGAGTTCGTGCGACCCGCCGCGCGGCGGGTCGCGGCCTCAGCCGACCAGCCACGACGCCAGCAGCAGCATCAGGCCCATGCCGATGACGTCGGTGAAGGTGGTCAGGAAGATGCCACTGGCGACGGCCGGATCGGCGCCGCAGCGCCGCAGCGTCATCGGCACCAGTACCCCGAACATGCCGCTGGCCGCACAGGCGCCGACCATCGCCAGCAGAATCGCGAGCGCGAGCATCGGCGCGCCCGGCGCCTGAGTCATGATCGCGTAGGCGTACATCGCCACCGCCGCGACCACGCCGACCAGCAACCCGTTGACCGCCCCGAGCAGCACCTCCTTGCGCAGCAGGCGCATCACCGGGTGGCCTTCGAGATCCCCCAGGGTGACACCGCGCAGCGTGATCGCCAGTGCCTGCGATCCGGTATTGCCGCTCTGCCCCGCGAGCACCGGCAGAAACGCGGCCAGCACCACGACCCGGGCGATCGTGTCCTCGAACATGCCGACGATCAACGCCGCCCCGAACGCGGTCAGCAGGTTGATCTGCAGCCACGGATGACGCATGCGGAACGACTGCCAGAAACCGGTATGAATCCGCTCCGCCTTGTCAACGCCGACCATCTGGCCGGACTGCGCGGTGATCTCGATGGTCTGATGCTCGAACAAACGCCAGCCGCGCACGATCCCGACCAGCCGGTCCTGCTCGTCGACCACCGGATACACCGGGTAATGCCGGCGCAATGCCGCCTGGATCGCGGCGTCCAGCGGCATGCCGCGCTGCAGGCGGAACGGATCGGCCAGCATGACGTCGCGCAGGGGCTGCTGCGGTTGCGCCAGCAGCAGGTCACGGATCACGATCAGGCCGGCAAGGCGCCCGTCCGCATCGTTGACGAACAGATACGTGATCGCGCGCGCGTCCTCGGCGCCGCGCAGGGCATCGACGGCGTCCTGCACCGTCGCCGACTCCACCAGCGCCACATATCCCGGTTCGGTCAGGTCGTCGATCCACTCCGGCACCTCGACCGCGCCATCGGCAAGCACGCGCCCCGCGTGTGCGCGGGCATGGTCGGGCAGATGCGGCAGCAGGTCGCGCAGGTGATCGGGCTCCAGCTCGGCCAGCACGGCCGCGATCATTTCCGGCGCCTCCCGTGCCAGCAGCGCGGCTGCATCCAGCGGCACCCGCACCCGCATGGCGCGGACCAGATCGGCGATTCGTTGAGCATCCATCGACAGGCCTCCGTGACGCCGCATTATGTCCCGAGTCGGCCTGTGGTTTGACATGTGCCCGGCGCGGCACATACTACGCGGTATGTTCAGAGGCCGATCATGAAACCCGCCGTCCGCCGGCAGCCCGATCGCACGCGGCAGACGCTGCTGGAGTGCGCGTTCGAGGAAATCCTGCGCTCGGGCTTCCGTGGTGCCAGCCTCGACGCCATCCTCGAGTCGAGCGGCGTGACCAAGGGTGCGCTGTATCACCATTTCGGCAGCAAGACCGCGCTGGGTTATGCGGTCGTCGACGAAGTCGTGCGGCCCTGGGTCGAAGACGCGTGGCGTCCGGTGCTGGATGCCGACGACGTTGTCGACGCCGCCCTGAAGCTGTGCGACGAACTCCAGCGGCAGCGTACCGAGCAGGCGCTCGAATACGGCTGTCCGTTCAACAACCTGATCAACGAGATGTCCCCGATCGACGAGGGCTTCCGCACGCGCCTGCAGCACATCCTCGTCGACTGGCATCAGGGCATCATCGAGGGTATCCGCCGCGGCCAGCGCAATGGATCGGTCCGCGACGATCTCGACCCCGAGGCGGCCGCGGCCTTCGTCATCTCGTCGGTCGAGGGCGCGGTCGGCCTGGCCAAGGCCCAGCAGTCCCCACAGTTCTACGAGGCCGCGGTCCGCGGCCTCCATGCCTATCTAGAATCGCTGCGACCGCCACAACGGCGGCGCAGTCGCAAATGAATCCCGGAGGAGCCCCCACATGTCATCCCGCCTGCTGCCCCGCATCGCCGCCACCCTGCTGACGCTCGGCGTCGCCTGGTCGGCCCAGGCCGAAACGCCCGAGGAAAAAGGCCTGGCCATCGCGCAGGAGGCCGACCTCCGTGCCGAGGGTTACGGCGACACTTCGGTGACGATGCAGATGATCCTGCGCAATCGCGCCGGCGACGAGTCGGTGCGGGAGATCCGCTCGCGCTCGCTGGAAGTCGCCGATGACGGCGACAAGTCGCTGATCATCTTCGACGAGCCCAAGGACGTCGAAGGCACCGCGCTGCTGACGTTCTCGCACAAGACCGCCGATGACGATCGCTGGCTCTATCTGCCGGCGCTCAAGCGCGTCAAGCGCATCGCCGGGCGCAACAAGTCCGGCCCGTTCATGGGCAGCGAGTTCTCGTTCGAGGACCTCGGCTCGCAGGAGATCGAGAAGTACACGTACAAGTACCTGCGCAACGAAACGCTCGACGGGCAGGATTGCTTCGTGATCGAGCGTTATCCGGTCGAGCAGGACTCCGGCTACACCCGCCAGGTCGCGTGGATCGACACCGCCGAATACCGCACCCAGAAAGTCGATTTCTACGACCGCAAGGAAACCCTGCTCAAGACCCTGACCACCAGCGGCTACCAGCAGTATCTCGACAAGTACTGGCGCCCGGACCGCATGGACATGGTCAACCACCAGACCGGCAAGTCGACCACGCTGCTGTTCAAGGATTACGTGTTCGGCAACGGCTACACCGACCGCGACTTCGACCAGGCCAGCCTGAAGACCGCACGCTGAGCCGTGTCGGACATCGCCCGCCGGCACCGCGCCGGCGGGTGCGCAACGATTCGATCCGGAGTTCTCACATGAAGCGCCTGCTGGTCTGCGCCGCACTGCTCGCTCCGCTCGCCGTCCCGGCGCCGGCGCGGGCCGAAGGGCGGCTGAAATGGTCGATGGAGCTGTCCGCCGAGGGCCGCTATTTCCCGAACGACGCGGCCTATGCCGGGCAGTCGGACGACAACGCCTCGGCGTCGGTCTCCGCGTTGCCCGAGGTCTACTACGAGTGGAGTCGCGACGGCAGCCTCACCTTCACCCCGTTCGGACGCTGGGATTCGCTCGACGACGAGCGCAGCCACGCCGACATCCGCGAACTGGCCGTCCAGCAACGCCTCGGCAACTTCGATCTGCGCGTCGGCGTCAGCCGCGTGTTCTGGGGCGTGACCGAATCGGTGCATCTGGTCGACATCATCAACCAGACCGATCTGGTCGAGAACCTCGACGGCGAGGACAAGCTCGGCCAGCCGATGGTGATGCTGTCGTGGACCACGGACTACGGCGTGTTCACCGCCTTCGGCCTGCCGTACTTCCGAGAGCGCACGCTGCCCGGCGCGGAAGGACGCTTCCGTTCGCAGTTCGCCTATGCCGAGGACGACGCGATCTACGAGTCCGGCGCCGAACAGCGTCACTTCGACGCGGCACTGCGCTGGAGCCTGTCGACCAGCCTGTTCGATCTCGGCATCTCGCATTTCTCCGGCACCGGGCGCGAACCGCGCTTCGCACCCCGCGTGCACACTGAGGATCCCGGCGCCCTGGCCTCGCTGCTCGGCCAGCTCGGCCTCGACGGGCTGCTGCGACGGATCGCGACCCAGGGCGACCCTGACGTCCAGATCGATCTGGTCCCGGTCTATGACCTGATCGACCAGACCGGGCTCGATCTCAACGTCGTCACCGGCGGCTGGATCTGGAAGCTCGAGGCCATCCACCAGAGCAGCCGCGGTCCGGACTACACCGCCGTCGCCGGCGGCTTCGAGTACACCTTCTTCAGCGTGTTCGACAGCAGCTGGGACATCGGCGTACTCACCGAATATCTGTGGGACAGCCGGCGCGACGATCCGCCGCCGGAGCTGACCGCGGACGATCTCGACGGCGACATGCTGCCGCCGCAGATCTACCCGCCGCTGTTCCAGAACGACCTGTTCTTCGGCACCCGCCTGTCCGCCAACGACGTGGCCGGGACCGAACTGCTCGCCGGCATGGTCGTCGACCTGGACCACAACGGCGCGTTCGGCAATGTCGAAGCCTCGCGCCGCATCGGCAACGACAGCAAGCTGTCGCTGGAGCTGCGCGTCTTCGACGGCAGCGACCCGCAGGATCCGCTGTCGCTGCTGCGACAGGACGACTATCTGCAACTCGAGTACACCTACTATTTCTGATCCCGCGCCGCCTGCGCCGGCGCCATCGACGGAGCCCGCGATGTACACGCTCTATGGCATGACCGGCAGCGGCAACTGCTACAAACCGGCGCTGCTGATGCGCCAGCTCGGGATTCCCTACACGTGGATCGAGGTCGACCTGCTGCGCGGCGCCACGCACAGCCCCGACTTCCTCGCCCTGAACCCGACCGGCAAGGTGCCGGTCCTGCAACTGCCGGACGGCCGCTGCCTGTCGGAATCCAATGCGATGCTGTGCCTGCTCGCCGAGGGCACCCCGCTGCTGCCGTCCGAGCGCTGGGCCCGCGCGGAAGTCATGCAATGGCTGTTCTTCGAGCAGTACAGCCACGAACCGGCGATCGCCACCGTGCGCTTCTGGGTGCACTACCTCGGCAAGGCCGAGGCCTGGCGCGACCGCATCCGCGAAACGCGGCCCAAGGGCTACGCCGCGCTGCAGCGGATGGAACTGCAGCTGTGCCGCAGCGACTATCTGGCCGGCGACGCCTATTCGATCGCCGACATCGCGCTGTACGCCTATACCCATGTCGCCGACCAGGGCGGGTACCGCCTGGGCGATTTCCCGCGCATCGAGGCCTGGCTGCGGCGCGTGCAGCGGCAGCCGGGGTACTTCGCGATGGCGGACCGACCCTAGCGGAACCGGCCCGCCCCCGCGCTGCCGCTCAGAAGCGGTAGTGCACGCCCAGGTTGACCACCGGCCAGTACTTGTAGTCCTTGGCGTCGTCCTCGAGGTTCTGCCGCTCCTGCTCGAGTTCGCTCTGGAAGGCCTGCGCCCGCGGATCGTTCGGATCGTTGACGTCGAAGCCCGCCAGCCCGTTCGGATTGCAGGCCACCACAGTCGAATCGCAGGCATTGCCCGTGGCGGTCAGGCTGATGCCGGGCGAACTGGTGAACATCACGCCGACGTCGAAGCTGAAGCCGAAGCCGGTGCCGCTGGGACGGCCGCCCCAACCGATGCCGACGTAGGGTGCCGCGCCGCCCAGATCGATGTCGCCGTCGAGTCGGCCATCGGCGGTGTACTGGCGGTTGCCGACATCGAACTGCTCGTTGTCGCCCTCGGCCACCAGCTTGATCTCCGGGGCCCCGGTATAACCGCCGGCCGAGATCCGGAATCCGCCGGCGAACGGCCGGTAATCGAGCATCACCGCCCCGGCATTGAAGCGGAAGTCGCCGTCGTAATCGATGCCGTCCTCGGTCACGCCCTGGCTGAACGACCCGAAGTAGTAGCCGGCGCGCAGATCGAAATGGGAACCCAGCGCCAGCGCGTACTCGGCGCCGATCCCGCTGGTGCCGACCCGGACGCCCAGACCGCCGCCGCTGGCATCCTCCGCCGCGCCCGCCACCGATACGCCCCCGGCCAGACAGGCGGCCAGCAGCAGTTTGCTCTTCATCATGCTCTCTTCCCCGAAAGAATCCCGTTGATCAATATTTCGAATGTGCCGCCGCGTTCCGTTCACGGCCGGCTGCGGATGCGCGTCACCAATCGTAGGCCAGTTCGATCACGAAGTCCGGCGACGATTCGATGACGACATCCTCCTGCATCGCAAGCTGGACGCGGCCGCCCCGGACGCTGCGATACAGCACGCCGAAGCTCAGCTGCCCGCCGCCCTTGCTGAGCGGGTCGAGCTTGCTGTCGTCGTACAGCGGGCCGTGACCGTAGAACTGCGCACCGAGGCTCCACGCCGGCGTCACCGACCAGCCCAGCGAAATCCAGCCGAACGGCACGACACTGCGCGCCTGGTCCTGCATCGGCCCGTCCGCGTTGGCCACGGCCACGCCGCCGGCGACGACACCGCTCCAGCGCCGAGCCGCGTCGAGCGCATAGGCGCGTTCGTACCAGGCCGCGCCGCCAAGCGCGCCGCCAAGGAAGCGGTCGGCGTCCCCGGTCGGCAGCTGCAGCATCGCCGCGGCACAGCCGCCGAGAACCCCGCAGACCGACGCACCGGCCCGCAGGTCGCCGACCGCGGTATCGCTGCCGTCGATGTCGAATACGGTGACGCCGTCGCGAACGTAGCGGTAGCGGTACTGGTCGCGCTCGATCTGGTCGCGCCCGCCGTTGGGCAGGCCGAACCAGTCGTGCCAGTTCTCGATGCTGCGGTCGAGCACGCCGCCGCCGGTGATCAGCAACGGCGCCTCGGCCCAGAGAGTCAGCCGGTCCAGTTGCCAGCGATACTGCAGCGCCAGCCGCAGGATCTCGCCATCGAGCAGCAGGTCCTCACCGCCGGACCGGGCGATGACCGTCTCGGTGGTCCAGTCGAGCTGGATCCGGCCGCCGGCGCCCGCCACGCCGGTCCCGGCCGCCGGCAGCGGCGCGAAGCGCGCCAGCGTGGCCTGGTTGAATGCGGAAAAGACAAACGGATCCGCCACCGTCTGGGCATCGGCGGCGCCCGCGGCCGTCGGGCCGAGCATGGCGCCGATCAGGGCGAGTGCCCGCAGGGAAAAATTCATCGCACCGGGATTCCTTGAAAACTGATCAGGGGCGGGAAAATCGACCGGCATTGTGCCTGCTTTGGGCCCGACCGCCGACCCCGCCCAGGCCCGATGACGCACGCGACATGAAACGGCCATGTTGTCAAGCGTCCGATCTGTTAGGATCGGCACCCCCCAAATCGCTGCTGCACGGGCTTATACGATGCGTCACGTCACCGAAAACACGCGGATCAAGTCGGTTCGCGAAGTCTCCACCCCCGCCGAGATCCAGGCCGAACTGCCGCTGAACGACGCGGCGGCCCAGACCACGTTCGATACGCGACGCCAGATCCAGGACATCCTCTACGGCCGCGACGACCGCCTGCTGGTGATCGTCGGCCCGTGCTCGATCCACGACATCGACGCCGCCCTGGACTACGCCAAGCGCCTCAGCGCGATCCGCAGCCAGCTCGACAAGCACCTGCTGATCGTCATGCGCGTGTACTTCGAGAAGCCGCGCACCACGGTCGGCTGGAAGGGCCTGATCAACGATCCCGATCTGGACGACAGCTTCGACATCAACAAGGGCCTGCGCACCGCGCGCAAGCTGCTGCTGCAGCTCAACGAACAGGGCATGCCGGCGGGCGTCGAATACCTCGACATCCTGACGCCGCAGTACCTGACCGATCTGGTGAGCTGGGGCGCAATCGGAGCCCGCACCACCGAATCGCAGCTGCATCGCGAGCTGGCCTCGGCGCTGTCCTGCCCGGTCGGCTTCAAGAACGGCACCGAAGGCAGCGTCAAGGTTGCCGTCGACGCGGTGATGTCGGCCAGCCATCCGCACCGCTTCCTGTCGCTGACCCACCAGGGCCACCTGGCGATCTTCGAGACCACCGGCAATCCGGACGGCCACATCATCCTGCGCGGCGGCAGCGCCGGCACCAATTACGACGCCAAGAGCGTCGACGCCGCCTGCGCCGCGCTGACCAAGGCCGGCCTGCGGCCGCAGGTGATGATCGACTTCTCGCACGCCAACTCGAACAAGCAGCACAAGCGCCAGATCACCGTCGGCCAGGACGTCGGTCATCAGGTTGCCGGCGGCGACGACCGCATCGTCGGCGTGATGATCGAGTCGCATATCGAGGAAGGCCGCCAGGACGTCACGCCGGGCACACCGCTGACCTACGGCCAGTCGATCACCGACGCCTGCATCCACTGGAACGACACCACCGAGCTGCTGCGCAGCCTCGCCAACGCGGTGGAGCAGCGGCGCCTGCGCCAGGCCCGCAGCGCCTGATGCGATCCGGCGTCGCGGCACTGCTGGCGACGCTGATTCTGCTGAGCGCCCGCCCCGCGGGCGCGGCCGGGCATTGCGACGCCGATCGCATCGCCGTCACCGTGCTCGGTTCCGGCGGGCCGGAGCTGGACGATGGCCGCGCCTCCAGTGGCTACCTGTTCGAACTCGACGGCGTCGCGCGCATCCTGATCGATGCCGGCAGCGGCACCGCGCTGAATTTCGAACGCGCCGGCGCCCGCTTCGAATCGCTAGCCGCCATCCTGCTGACGCACCTGCACGTCGACCACAGCGTCGACCTGCCGAGTTTCGTCAAGGCCGCCTACTTCAGCGATCGGGATCGCGACCTGCCGGTGCTGGGCCCGCCGGGCAACGCGTTGATGCCCTCCCTGGACGCGTGGCTGCGCACCCTGTTCGCGGCGCCGGACGGCGCCTACCGGTATCTGAGCGAATACCTCGATCCGGAAGCGGCGGCGACCTTCAAGCTCAGACCGCATGTCGTCGACCTGCCCCTGCCGGAAACGGTGGACGGCCCGCACCGGACCTACCGCCATCGGCTCGACGGACTGGCGCTGACCGCGACGCGGGTCCACCACGGGCCGATCCCCGCCCTGGCCTGGCGGATCGAGGTCGCCGGCTGTGCCGTGGTGTTTTCCGGCGACACCAGCAATCACCGGCATGGACTCGATGCGCTGGCGCGCGGCGCCGATCTGCTGATCGCCCACAATGCCGTCCCCGAGGGCGCCACCGGCACGGCCCGCGCCCTGCACATGCCGCCGTCGGAAATCGGCCGGATCGCGCAGGACGGCGACGTCGGGCGCCTGCTGCTGTCGCATCGCATGCAACGCACGCTCGGGCGCGAAGCCGAAACCGTCGCCGCCATCCGGCGGCACTACCCGGGGCCGGTCGCATTCGCCGAGGACGGCGCGCGCTATCCGCTGCGGTGACTCCGACGCCGGCTCAGGCACCGAACAACGCCGCCACGCGCCACAGGATCCAGGCCAGCAGCACCGCCATCACCAGGCTGAAGATCGTCACCGCGCGCAACAGCCTGACGATCCGCTGCGCCGCCGCACCGCTGGCGACCGGGGTGTCGCGGACGACGGCCTGACCCGGCGGCGGATACCGCCCGGCACCCCGTACCTTCACCGCCAGACGCCAGCAAAACACCGCCAGCCCCAGCAGCGGCAGCTCCGCGAGGAGGCCGATGCCGGCCAGCAGTACGTGGACCCGGGTCAGCGCCCGCTGTCCGGCCGCCGCCGCGGCATCACCACCGAGCCAGGCGCGAATCGCCTCGGCCTGCAGATGCAGACCCGTCGCGACCAGGCCGCCGATCAGCGCGACAACCAGCAGCAGCACCACGGCGCGGCGCCGCGCGCGGGAATCGGCCGGCTGGATCTCTCGCATCAATGTCGCCCGGTCACAGGTAGCGCAGCCACCATACGCGATGGCGCGCCTTGAGCGCGGCGAACCACAGGCAGGCCGGATACAGCGCCAGTACGATCCCGGCCCAGAACAGATAGACCATGCCCAGGCCCAGCCCGTATTCCTGCGGCAACTGGAAGAAGATCACCGCGATCCTCGCTGGCGCGAAGCCCTGTGCCGCACCGAGCGCAAGCGCCAGCGTGTGGATCACGTACAGATGCAGCACGTAGAAGAAGAAGGGCACGCGGCCGATCACCAGCAGGGCATCGGCCCAGACGCCACGGGCCCGCTCGAGCCACCCGAGCAGGATCAGGGCCGGGCCGAGGGTCATCAGCAGGTATTGCAGCGACGGCGGATATTTCGTCGTGTTCAGAAAATCGACCAGCACCGCCGCGGCGTCACCCGCGCCGGTCCAGGGCCTGGGATCGCCGTAGAGATTGGCGCCGCGCACGATCAGGAACAATGCCGCGACGGCCACACCGAACCAGACCAGCAGGCGCGCGCGCATCGGCTGATCGCCCTCGAATGCCGGCCCCAACGCATATCCGAGCGCCATGACCCCGACCCAGGGCAGCAGCGGATAGACCACGAACACGGTGGGAGTCGACGGCCACGGCAGCTGCCCCTGCACGTGCAGCAGCAGCCACCACCACGGCGCTTCGGCCGCCGCCGGCTGGATCGGATCCAGCGCGTTGTGCCCGACGATCAGCAGCAGCGCCAGACCCGCCAGCAGCGGTCGCGGCAGCCAGATCAGGCCGGCCAGCGCAATCATCGAAAGCCCCAGCGCCCAGATCACCTGCAACGGCAGCACGTAGCCGGGGCCGAGGTTGAAGTTCCACGCGAAACTGACCACGGTCAGCTCGACGCAGACTAGCCACACACCTCGCGTCAGCAGAAACCGCGCGACATCGCGCCGGCCGCCCGTGATGCCTTTACGGGCGGCGCACTGCGCCCCGTAGAGACAGGCACCGATCCCGGCGAGCAGCATGAAGGTCGGCGCGCACAGATGGGTGATCCAGCGCGTCAGGAACAGCGGCAGCGCGGCGGTGGAGAAATCCGTCGTCGGCGCCGTCAGCATGTCGCGCGCATGGTCCAGCGCCATGATCACGATCACCAGCCCCCGCAGACGATCGATCGAATTGAGCCGGTGCGCCAGGACGGTCATTGCCGCAGATCCTCCCGATACCCAGTGGCGCCCGGAACCGTCCGCGTGCCTCAGACCGGGCGGCGCGGCAGATCGCAGGACGGCGGATCGGTACGCAGTCCGAGCTTGCTCCAGAAGATCAGCAGCGGACAGATGCCGGTCAATCCGGCGAAGGTCAGGAAGATCACCGGCAGATACAGGAACCAGTGCACCTGGTCGAACCCGGTCAGCCCTATGCCGACGAGAATGACCCCGGCCACCGACAGGAACAGCATGCGCCATGCATTCATGTACTCCCCCCAAGCCCGCCAACACGGAACCGCGTCTGCTCCGACGATACCGTGATCCGGATATCGGTGGAACCGGGATCAGGTCTCCGGCTCGAGCAGCGGCACCAGGAACGCCCGCATCAGCTCCAGCACCACGTCAGCCTGCTCCTGGTGCGGACTGTGCCCGCATTCCGGCACCAGTTCGGCCCGCACGTTCGGCACCCTGGAAACGATCGATTCGACCTGCGCCGCGGTACCGTACTGATCGTCGACCCCCTGGATCACCAGCGCCGGACAAGCGATCGATTCCAGTCCCCGCTCGATGTTCCACGAGCGGAACCCGTCGCCGAGCCAGGTATCCGCCCAGGCCGAGAAGATCGCGTCGGTCTTGTCGCCGTGATATTTCGCCAACCCCCGCAGCTTGCCGGCGGCATAGGCCTCGACCGCTGCGCGGATGCCGTCGAGCGTGACCGGCTCGACGAACACATGCGCCGCCTCGGTCACGATCGCACGCAGGCGGGCCGGCCGCGCCGCCGCGTGCAGCAGCGCGATGCTGCCGCCGTCCGAATGCCCGATCAGGACGTAGTCCGCGCCGGGCAGAAGTTGCTCCAGGACCGCCGGCAGCTCCTGCAGCGCCGCTTCGTGCAGATAGCCGATCGTGCGCGGGCGGACGAGTGGCGAAGATCCGCCGTAGCCGACGCGATCATAGAGCAGGCCCGGACAGCCGAGCGCCGCGCACAGCCGCGCCGGAAATCCGCGCCACATATCGATGCAGCCCAGTCCTTCATGAAGAAAGACCAGGGTCGGCTGCGCCGCGTCGCCGGCGATCCGCTCGTAGCGGAGCCGCGTATCGCCCAGATTCAGTACCGCCACCGCGCGCCTCTTGTGATCTCACATTGCGGCGCGACCGCCGCTGACGGCGCGGCATCGGATCCGATGCCGCGCCGGACGTCATGCACAACTGCAGCGCGGAGCGCTCAGGCTGCCGGCACCAGGATCTCGTCGATCTGCATCACCGGCTGCAGGTTGGTGAAGTTGGCGACGTCGCCGATGATCTCGGCACCATGCTCCGCCAGCATCGCCTGGAACGCCTCGGGCGACTTCACCCAGAAGTTGGCCATGCACACGAAGGCCGGCGCCGAACCGTCCGGCGCGGCGAAGCCCTTGCGGATCTCGGCCTTGACGACGTTGTCGCCCGCATGGCCGGCGACCAGCGGAATGTGCTTGCCCGTGTAGTAGTCGAAGTCGAAGGTGCCGCCATCGCGGCGCGGATAGGCTACGGTTACGCAGTACATCGGATACCCCTTGGTGACGTGGGTGGAAGACAGAAATGGCAGGGTGGAGGACGGTCGACGCCTCGGGCCGCCAGCTAGGCGCGCTGCTCGAACGCCGCCTTGTAGACCGAATCCCGCGGCTCGGCGAACACACGGCGCAGCATCGGCTCGAAGAACGCCAGCGGCAGCGTCTCGGCCTTCGCGTCGAACGCCGGACCGTCGTAGCGCGCGCAGAATTCCTCGGTGCGCGCGGAGTGCGGATGGTCGCGGAACGCATCGCGCAGATCGCGGTTCAGGCCGATGTGGTGAAAGAAGTAATAGCCCTGGAAGATGCCGTGATGCTGCACCATCCAGTGGTTGGCCTCGGACACGAACGGCTTGAGAATCGCCGCCGCGATGTCCGGATGGTTGTAGGGCCCCAGGGTATCGCCGATGTCGTGCAGCAACGCGCAGACGACGTATTCCTCGTCCCGCCCGTCGCGGTGGGCGAGCGTCGCCGTCTGCAGCGAATGCGTCAGCCGGTCGACCGGAAACCCGCCGAAATCCCCGTCGAGCAACTGCAGATGGGTGATGATGCGATCCGGCAGCGCCTTGGCGAAGGACACCGCCTCGGGCAGGATGATCTTCCAGTCTTCGGCCGTGCTGTGGGCCATGTCGGTGAACGTGGCGCGCACCGCGCCGAGGTCGCCTGACGACATTGCTGCTCTCCTCGTTTTTTCATCGGTGCGACGGTGCCGCCGCACACGTGGGGTTCTCGCCCCAGTCGAGCATAGCCACAGCGGCCTTCCAAAAACCCGATCGATCGTTGGGGATTTGCGCGCCCGCGCACCGATGCCGGGCCGCGATCAGCTGGGCAGCACCCGGATCTCGCGTTGCGGAAACGGAATCTGGATGCCGTTCTGGCGCAGCGTCTCGAAGATGATCAGCAGCAGATCGCCGCCGACCCGGTTGCGGCCGTCGTCGATGCCCTCCATCCAGAACTCGACGAACATGTTGACGCCGGAATCGCCGAAGCTGTCGATCTCGCAGTCCGGCCGCTCCTCGAACGGGATGTGCTCGCCGCTGATCACCTGCGGATGGCTCGCGACGGCCTCCCGGATCAGCTCGCAGAGCCGGCGGATGTCGGTGTCGTAGGCCACCGAAAAATCGACGCGATAGCGTTGCTTGCGATCCCGGTGCGTCCAGTTGGTGAACGGCCGGGTGATGAAGGTCTCGTTGGGCACCAGCACGGTCTTGCCGTCGAAACTCTCCAGCGTGGTGTAGCGCAAGGTCAGCTCGCGGACGTAGCCGGCCTGCCCGTCCTCGATCTCGACATAGTCCCCCACGGACAGCGAGCGGTCGAAGAGAATGATGATGCCGGAGATGAAGTTCGACGCGATCGACTGCAGACCGAAGCCAAGCCCGACCCCGAGCGCCCCGCCGAAAACCGCCAGTGCGGTCAGGTTGATCCCCATCACCTGAAGGAACAGCAGCGACACCAGCAGGGTCAGCACGATCTGGAACAGCTTGGCGACAACCTCGCGCGTGCGCAGGTCCAGGCGTTCCTGGCTCCGGATCATGCGGATTCCGGCGCTGTTGGAGACCCAGCCCAGCCAGAACAGCAGCGATCCGAACACCAGCACCCGCAGCAGACCATTGACGGTGAAGCGCAGGTTGCCGATCTCCACCGCCATCGACTCGAGCGTGCCGGTGATCGGACTCAGCCAGCCGAACAGGTGCAGCGTCAGCAGCGGCAGGCCGATGATCCGCAGCAGCCTCCCCCCGAACGGCCCGACCCGCAGCGAGCGGATGCCGCTCTCGAACAGCCACAGCACCGCCAGCACGGCAGCGGTCCGCACCAGCCATTGTTCGCCGAGCAGGGTCTCGCACAACGCCGCCGCCAGCATCAACAGCAACGCCGCCAGCGCCGGCAGCAGCAGCGCACGGAGATGGCGGATGGCGCGCAGCATCGGAGAGGCGTCCGGATCCAGCGCCCGCAGGCGCGCGGCCAGCATCCAGCCCAGCAGCAGCGCGACCACTACGGCCCCGAGCTGGACGTAAGTATTCGTCGCGGTCAGCGCACGCTCGGCATGCATCATCAACAGTTGCGCGGTCTTTTCGGCGGTACCGGCGTTCATGGCTTCAGAAAGCTGGATCGGTCCGTTGATGGCCTTCGGCAAGACTGCTCCGGGGGCCGGGCGAAGTCCAGCACTCCGGGTCCGGTGTCCGTCCGGCGTTCGACTCCGGCGCACCGGGGAGATAACGCGCATCCGGACGCGACGACGTCAACCGCGTGTCACCTGCGTCCTGCAGAATGAGGGGTTCGGTCCATTTACCCGCCGTTTACCCAAGCACCCCGATCCATGAGCAAGGTTCATCTTCAGCACTTCACCCCGGTCACGCCGACCCTGTCCCGCCGCGCCGTTCTCAAGAGTCTTTCGACCCTCGGCCTGGCCCCGCTCCTCAATGCCTGCGTCGACAGCAGCAGTCCGGCATCCGGCGCCGCGCCGGGCGTCGACGAGAGCCAGCAACCGCCCAGCAGCTTCAAGCACGGCGTCGCCTCGGGCGATCCCTATGCACGCTCGGTCCTGCTGTGGACCCGCGTCACCCCCGAACGCGACGCCGACATCACCGTGCACTGGCTGATCGCGGCCGATCCTGAACTGACCGAGGTCGTCGACTCCGGCAGCTTCACGACCAACGCCGGGCGCGACTACACGGTCAAGGTCGTCGCCGAGGGGCTGAAACCGCAGACGCACTACTGGTACCAGTTCCGCGCAGGCGACGCGACCTCGGCGGTCGGGCGGACCAAGACGGCGCCGACCGCCGACGCCGCGCTCGAACAGATCCGGTTCGCCTTCACGTCCTGCGCCTACTATTCGATGGGCTTCTTCAATGCCTATCACGGCGTGGCCCAGCGCGACGATCTCGACGTGGTGCTCGCGCTCGGCGACTACATCTACGAGGACGGCGGCGACGAGCCGCTGGCCACGCCGTTCGCGTTCGGCCGCTACATGGAACCGGCGCACGAGATCGTGTCGCTGGAGGACTACCGGATCCGCCACGCGCTGTACAAGACCGACTCCGATCTGCAGGCCGCGCACGCCGCGCATCCGTGGATCTGCACCTGGGACGACCACGAGTCCGCCAACAACAGCTACACCACCGGCGCCGCCGACCACACCGAAGGCGAGGAAGGCAACTGGACCGACCGCAAGCGCGCCGCGATCCGCGCCTACTTCGAATGGATGCCGGTTCGCGACGAGTTCAATCCCAACGACCGGGACCTGCATCTGTACCGCCGCATCCGTTACGGCGACCTGCTCGAGTTCTTCGTCCTCGACACCCGCCTCGAAGGCCGCGATCCACAGGCCGCGGACAGCGACGAAGCCGCGCAGCCGGGACGCCACATGATCAGCCCCGCGCAGGAGAACTGGCTGCTCGACGGTCTGCGCAGCACGCCGGTGCGCTGGAAGATCATCGCCCAGCAGACGATGCTCTCGCAGCTGTTCGTCAGCCCCGGCAATCCGTTCTCGTTCGACTCCTGGGACGGCTACGTCGACCAGCGCAACCGCCTGCTCGACGCATTCGCCGGAGACGACATCAACAACGTCGTCGTCATCACCGGCGACATCCATACCGCGTTCTGCTGCGAGCTGACCAAGGACCCGACCGATCGCGACGCCTACACGCCGGAATCACAGGGCGCCGTCGGCGTCGAGTTCGTCTGCCCGTCGATCACCACCCAGGGTCTTCCGCCGGTCGTCGCCGAAGCCATGCGCCTGTCCAACCGGCACATCCGCTACGCCGAGGGCGCGCTCGAGACCGGACACGGCTACGTCGTCGTCACCGCGACGCCTGAACGCTGCGAGGGTCAGTGGATGTATTCGCTGTCGGTGCTTACGCAGATCAAGCAGGAACGCGAAGGCGCGGTCTGGGGCGTCAACGACGGCGAGACCCGGCTGACGCGCGGCTGAAACGCAGCCCGCCTCCGATTGCGGACCAGGAACCGCCCGCCAGCAACGTCACTTGCTGGCGGGCATGGCCCGGTCAATGCACGGGCAGTCGGCGGGCAGATGCCCAAAGTGCCTCGGGGACGTCCTCGGCGAGCATCACCGTGAGAACACGCTCGCCGTCACGGAACGTAACGCCGTTGGCCTGGAGCGCGGCATCGACCTTTTCGGGCATCAGGTCGTACATGGCCCCGGTCACCGGGTCGACGATCAACAACCCGATGATCCCGCCAAACAGGATGTTGGCGACATACCATCCGTTGACCTTGCCTTCGATGGCGATGTCTTGCGGTTGGTAGCCTGCTTTTGAAATCGTGACCGTGTACTTTTCGGACTTGAAGTATCCGGCACCGCGGTTGAGCGTGATCGTGACCGGCGTTTCGCCTGAATGTATGCGCTGGCCGGCGCGATTCTTGATCACCAGATCGGCTTGCTCCGGAACGCTCATGAACGTAATGGCCTGATCACGGCCATCGAAGATCGTCGCGCAGCCACTCACGCCCGCGGCAGCGATCGCCGCAAACAATGCATTGCAGATTTTCATGTTCCACTCCCTAGTTGTTCTGCTCATCCGATCGGATATTTCCCCATCGATTGTTCGGATGAGAATTGCCTGATTATTCAGACACACCCCTAAAAACGGAGTGCGTGGTTCGGCTTGTCGGATTTGTTGTTCTTTCTTGTTGTCCCCCTGATTGTCTGCCCCCAGGGGACGATACCTTCATTTCCTCAAATTCCAAAGCGACCCCTCCGAGGCTCAGGGCCCATGATCCGGCAGGTTGTGCATCCAGGCCGACTCCTGGGTCCGTGCCCGGATCCGCCATCCCTGCGGCGTCCGCAACAGCACATCGCGATACCAAAGACCCACGAACAGGACATGCGGGCTGCCGTCGGCCGCGGCGGAGATCATCATCACCTGCGCCGCCGTCCGCGCCGACGCGGTATCGCCCGACAGCTCGATGACGGACGTCGAAATCGTGTGCTGAGTCCCGTCGATCGGCGCCAGCGCGCCGTCGAGGTAAGTTGCCATATCGGCAACGCCGCAGCGCGGTCCGCCGAACGCGCTGTAGTCCAGCACGGCATCGTCGCTGAACAGCGCGGAAAAAGCCGCCCAGTCGCGCCGGTCGACGACGTGGCAGTACCGTGCGAGCAGATCCTGAATCCCGGCCCGGTCCGAAAGCGCCTGCAGGTCCATGACGACACCCTCCGCTGTGATGGAGGCCCAACGTCTCATCGAGCCGGCGTCGCGACATCCCGCAGACGGCTGAGATCGGGCGTCTCTCGCAACGGCATCGTCCGCCGCTACGCGGGCATCAGGACCAGCTCCATGTCGCAGCGATCGAGTCCGGGAGCGTAGCCGTCCCTGAGCACGCCGCGGAGCTCGAACCCGAAGCGTGCGTAGAACCCGGTCGTGTGCTGACTGGTGTTCAGACGGATCACGGCGATTCCCGGCATCGCCCTTGCGCGCCCGATCCGCTCGGCCAGCAACAGCCGGCCCACACCCTGGCGATGACGGGCGGCGTCGACCATGCCCCAGCACATGTCGGCCCGGCGCCGCTCCGGATCGATCGCCAGGCCGCCACAGGCCACGACGGCGCTGGTGCCATCCTCGACAACGAGGTAGGGCCCCGGCAGCTCCGCAAGAAAATCCGCGTATGCCGCCCGCTCCTCCCTGTGGAAATATTGCGGCACGTTGCCGTCAAAGATCCGCAGGCACGCCGCGGTGTCGGACGGCTGAAAATCTCTTACCCGCATCCCGTCGTCCCAATGTCCGATGAGGCGCATCGGCCGCGATCGGCAGCGCCCCGTTGCCACACAGGTCCACGCCGTCGCCAGGACACCCGACGCCGCATCGGCCTCACACGAACGCTTCCGGCTCCAGATCCGGCAACTGCGCCCACAGTCCATCCGAGGTCGGATGGGTGCGCAGCGCCTGCACGACGACCGCCAGTGGCTCGGCCAGCACGCCGGGCAGATCGCATTCGCCGGGGCGCATCACCGGAAACGCCAGCCGTTCCACCGGCGGCGTGAACTGCGCGTCGATGTCGTCGCGGTTGCCGCGCGCGTCGATGCGGTACCAGCCATGTCCGGGCAGCCACACCGCGTTGAGCCCGTGCAGGCAGTACGGCGCGCCGTCGTCGTCGCGGCTCAGCCGCTGATAGCAGAAACCGGCCGGGATGCCGTTGGCCCGCAGCAGGGCCGCCAGCAGATGACTCTTCGCGTAACAGTATCCGCTGCCCTGCGTCAGCACCTCGGACGCACTGCAGGTCACTGCCTGCAGGCCATAGTCCCGCGAATGGCGAATCCCGTCCCGCACCCATTCGAAACAGCGCCGCGCCACGACGGCGGGATCGTCCGCATCCCCGGCCAGCGCGCGTGCGCGTGCCCGCACGTCCGGATGCTGCCAGTCGATGACGTCACTAGGGTCCAGGTATTGCTGCACGGGAATCCGCTCCGAGGGTCTTGCACAGGTAATGGGAGGCGTGGCCTCGCGGCCTGTCGGGCAATGTTGCCATATGCCTGTACCCGCATCGTTCGTAGAAGGGTCTGGCCTGCCAGCTGGTCGTTTCGACCAGCGCCTTCTCGCAACCATGCCGGTGGGCGAACGCCTCCGCGGACAGCAGGATCCTCCGGCCCACCCCTGCCCCGCGGCAGTGCTCGGAGAGCCACAGCAGTTCGATATGCAAGGTGTTCCAGAAACAGCTGGCACGCAGTCCACCCACAACCGTGCCGGCGCCGTCCCGAACCAGGATGCAGAAACGCAATTCGGCTTCGACGGGCTCCAGGTCCGGAACGGCGTTCCGATTGAAATTGACGATCCCGTCGCTCAGCGCCTGGGCATCAGCGGCGGAAGGATGGGTCGTCAGTTCGATGTCCATATTTCGGCCTCTGCATCGGCGCCACGCGGATGTGCAATTTGATCGACCACCCGCGCTCAGGCCCCCGCCGCGGGATCATCGACCGGCATGCCGTACGCTCTCAGTTCACGCACCAGCCCGGCAACCGACGCATCCGCCGGCTGCCCCGCCGTGTCGATCGTGATGTGCTCCGACGTCCACGGGTGATACACGCGCGCCTGCACTTCTTGCCAGCGCGGCAACACAAGGCCGGGAATCTCCGCGGCGCGCGCTTCGACACGCCGGCGGTGCTCGACCGGATCCGAACAGATCACCTCCAGATCGACATACCGCGCCCCTGCATCCAGCGCCACACGATGCCATTCCTCGCGGGTCAGCTCGATCGGATTGCAGGCATCCGCGACGACACTCCGTCCCAGGCCGAGATTGTCCGACGCAATGCGGTACGCGAGCCGGTAACCCTCGCCTTGCACCTCGATCGCACACAGATCCCGCAAAGCCTGTTCGACCGTATCGATCCGCACATACGCAGCCGCCGTGAACCGGGCGAGCGCCCGCGCCAGTGTCGACTTCCCCACCCCGGGCAGTCCGGAAAAGATGTAGAGCACCGGCTTCACGTGACGGTCCCTGCGCACCGGTCAGACCGGGCGCGCGGCAAGGAGCGGCCGCAGCCGCGCGGAAGAACGGATCGACGACATATCCGCTTCACGAATCCGGAACCCGACCCTGCCGCAGCTGCCCGTAGACCCCCAGGCGGTCGGCGATCTGCCAGTGCCCCGTGAACCACCCGTCGTCGACGTAGTAGACCGTGGCGCCGGACATGCGGACGGTCCGACCGGTGGCCGGGAAACCCGGCAGATCGCCCCGATGTGTCGCCGTCCACTGCCAGGTCATGACCACCCGCCCCGGCTCGGCCACCAGATCCCGGATCGCGAAGCGCTGATCCGGGAACGGCGCACGGGATCGCCGCAGGCGGTCCTTGTACGCGGCACGGTCGAGCACCTGGCCGTCCCAGGGATCACCGGGATCGTGATGGAGGGTGTAGGCGTCCGCGATGTAGTGGTCGACGGCCGCGGCGTCACCGGTATTCCAGACCGCGTCGATGAACCGGACCAACCGGGTCTTGTCGGATGATTGCCCGCCCATCACCGCGGCCCTGTCGTTGCGCCGGCAGGCCGCACGCCGCGGATCAGCAGCCACCCGCAGAAGCCCAGCTCCGCCACCAGGGGAACGACATAGGCCGGTGCGAACGGCGCCACGTATTGCGGCGCGATGAAGCGGATCAGGCTGCCGGCCAGATAGACGACGCCCGCGGCCATCAGCAGACCGCCCAGCACCGACGGAAAATCCCGGGACCGGCGCACCAGCACCCCGAGCATGATGGTGGACAGGGCGAAGAACAGCAGGCCCAGGTCGTAGCCATGGCGATGCATGTCGAGAAACAGGCTTGCCACGGCCTCGCGCTGATCGGGCGGCAGGCCCACGACACCGGCGCCGCCGGTCAGGACCAGCAGGGCGCTGTGGTAGTTCAGCAGGTTCGCCCCGAGCACGGCGGCCTGCGTCAGGCGAAACGCCGCCGCCATCAAGGCCAGCAGCTGACCGGCCGGCCGCAGCAACACATAGAACAGGGCGGCGATCGCCACGTCCGCAAGCAGCATGCAGGCATCCGCGACGAAGCCGGCCCGGAACAGCCCCTGCCCGGCGAGGATGTGGGCGGCCGTCGCGGGCGCGTCGCCCTCCACAACCAGCCCTCCGCGCACGACGGCCTCGCTGAAGATCCCGCAGACGATGATGATCAGATACAGCACGCCGGCACCGCGGGCGAGCTGCTTTGGGGAGGGGCCGCCGGAATGGTCGGTCACGTTGTCCGTCTCCTGGTGCACGAGCGTGGGGCAGTTGCAGCGGCACCGCCGCCGCGGGCTTCCGATTCTGGAACCTTACTTTGACAATCCGCGCACGGTGTCCGCGTTGCCGGGAACCGCCTTGCGTGCCGCGGCGAACAGCCGCCACGCGAACAGCAGCTCGATGACGGCACCGGCGCATGCGCCGACCGCGGCCGGCGGACGGCCCAGCCCGACACCGAGGCCGGCGGCACACAGCACCGCACCGAGCAGCCAGTACAAACGCAGACCGTACAGGGTCTGGAACGTCAGATAGCGCCCGCCGATGAACAGCAGCATCGCCGCGAAGAACCATTCCACCCGGACCAAGCTCAGGCCGAAAGCGACGGCGATGCATGCGACCAGCGCGAAGGTGCCTTCGCCGGCCAGGCGGCCCAGCGCATTGTCGGGCGCGTGTCTGCCGCTGTGGCCGAGCAGGCGGGTCAGCACGAGGCTCAACGGGAAGATGAACATCCCGCCGATCAGCAGCGTCCACACCGCCAGGCGCCCCGACGCGAACAGCGCGACGGCGGCGGCCAGCAGCCACACCCCTCCGGAAACCAGCACGCCGGGCGCACCGCACAGATAGGCCTTCCGCATATCGGCCTGGGCGTCGACGCAGGTCAGATTGTTCACATGTCCTCCATGAGTGGCATCGCGCAACGGGACCGAAGGGACTAGAGCAGCGTTCCGACGATCCGGGCCAGCGCCGTCCGGTCGCGGTCGCCGAGCGGCGCGAGCAGCGTCGCGGCGGCCTCGGCGAAAGTGGCTTCGGCCTCCCGGTAGATCCGCGCGCCGGCCTTGCTCAGCGCCATCAGGCTGACGCGCGCGTCGCGTTCGGTTGCGACCTTTTCGACCAGCCCGATTTTCTCCATCGGACCGAGCAGGCGCGTGATGCCCGATGCGCTCAGGCCCGCCCCCTGTGCCAGATCGATCCGCCGCAACCTGCCGTGCGGGGCGCGCTGCAGCTGGCGCATGACCAGGAACTCGGTCAGGCTGATGCCGTGCACGGACAGGGGGCCGCTCAACTGTTTCTCGATCCTGCTCTGCAGATGCGTGAGCGCGACGATCAAATCTGCTTCCGGCGTGTTCGGCATGATGGCTCTGATGGCGGGTGGACCGCGTCTATCTTGTGGGGGAATACGGGGCCAGGGCGCCCGCGTTGCTCAGGCATCGGGCTGCAGCAGACGGTCGAGCGTGTCCATGTCCGGCATCTCCGCGTACTGCACGGCGTTGCCGCCGATGACATCCCAGGACGCCCTGGACTGGACGTACAGATGCGCCGCCACCTCGTTGCCGGTCCCGGCGTCTTCGAGCAACCCGGCCGGAACCCAGTATTGGCGCCCGTTCTGCATGGCATGCGGCACGGTGCTGCCGCAGACCCGGCAGAAATCCGACCGATAGCCGGACTCGCGCACGAACGACGCAATGCGATCCTCACCGGATACCCACCGGAACTGCACCCGGTTCAGGAACATCGCCGTATCCGAAGCCGATCCCGACAGCTTGCGGCACAGTGAGCAGTGACATTGATAGAAGTTCGGCAGCGGCCCGCTCACCTCGAACTGAACCGCACCGCACAGGCACTTCCCGATCATCGGTTTTCTCTTCCGCATGGATTGGACGGACGCGGATCTGACTCAGACCCCATGCATGCCCGGCAGAAACGCGCAGGCCTTACGCGGCACCGGAACCATCCAAGCATAGCCCCGCGACACCCGCCCTCACAGTCGCGTCGGCAGGGTGGACTCGACGATCGGCAGCAACCGAGCGTCGAGCACGGCGGCGGTCCGGTGCCCCATGCCCGCCAGGTACTGCTCGTCGGATGCGAACGCAAAGAAGCGCTCCACCGAGCTTTGCCGGATCAGCATCACCACATCCCACTGCTCGTCTTCGGGGCCGATGAAATAGGGCCCGCCATCGCCCAGCAACAGCAGCGACCCGCCGCTGGCTTCGAGAAACGGCAGCGTGTGATCGATATAACGCTGGAACGCCTCGCGGCCGGAGATCGGCGGCGCCGGCGCCAGCGCCGGAAAGTCCGAGTAGTCCGCCGTCTGCCTCAGGCGCAGCATGTTGAGCATCACCACCTCGCCGGCAATGTTCCGCCTGAACAGTGCGGCGCCGGATGCCTGCGTGGGCTCGAGATAGGTTGCTGCCGTCACGGTCGCGCTCCTGGATCAGGCCACTGCGGGCGAATCGCGCTGGCAGGCACCTGATTGATGAATAGTTGACGGCACAAGTATTGGCGTGGATTGTTGTGCTGTCAACTATCGATCAAGACCAGAACGCCAAGGCGGCGCCGCGGGCGAAGACCGATTCAACAGTCCCTAATTGCCTTCGAAGCCGAACCATTTCTTCATCCGGCCGCGGATCAGGAACAGGATCAGCGCAAACAGCAGCGCGACGAAGGCGCCCCAGAAGTCCAGCAGCTTGGCCCAGAACACCGTGCCCAGTTCCCCGGCCTTCTCGGAGATGATCTCCTCGCGATTGACCGCCACCGTCACCTTGAGGGTGGCGGTCGTCTTCGGAATCGGCGTCCCGCTGCAGTCGGCGGCATCGAACAGAAACACGTTGGCGCCCACATTGAAGATCCCGCTCCGGCGCGGCTTCAGCACGAAGCGCACCTCCGAGCCGCTCGGATGGATCCGGATGCATTGCGTTTCCGCCGGCTCGATCTCGAACGCGGGCGCGAACGGCTCCACCGTCGCCGACTGGCCCACCGCCGGCAGCGTCGTCGCATCCCGCGTCAGGCCTTCCGGAAAGCTCGGCTGATGATCGGCGCGGCCGATCCAGACCCGCAGCTCGCCCGACACGCCGGGAATCTGCATCTGCTCGTCCGCCGCCAGCTCGACCCGGTACTCGGCGAGCACGTCGCCACCGGCCCGGTCCCCGCCAGGCTCCACCGCCGGATCGTCCGGACCGGCGGCCGTCGGCTCCAGGTCATCCAGCGCCACCTCATCCGGCAGCACCACGTCATCCGGCAGCGCCGTCTCGACATCCGCTGCGGCGGCCTCCTCGACGATCGCCTCGTCGGGGATTTCAACGGCAGCATCGTCCGTCTCCAAGGGCTCGGGTGCCGCCTCGACCGGTGGCGCCTCATCCATTGGAAACTCGGCGGGCTGTTCCGCGGTCGGCGCCGTGTCCTGCCCCTTCGAGCAGGCGGCCAGCCCCACCACGACCGCCCACACCAGCAGCGCGCAAGCCCGGCTCCGCCCCAACCCGATCGTTCTTTTCATTGTCGACTTCCCTGTCGTCCGGCCGGCATAGGGTAATGCAGCGTACCGGGCGGTGTAAGCCGGCGCCGCGGCTACCCTGGCGGCGCCGGTCCGGACCCCGGCGCACCCGCCCGGGCGCGTATCCGGGCACTCACACCCGCACCGACCGCCTCCGCCACATGCCGTCCCCACAGTACGTAGGCCTGCGGCCCGGGGTGGAATCCATCCTCGGCCATGAAGTCCGTCGCCGGCGGAAACGGGATCGGCAGGAACACGCAGTCCGCCTGTCCGCCGGCAAAAGCCGCCATCAGCGCGTTGAAGCGCCGCGCCCGCAGGCCCAGCCACCACCGCAGGGGATTCGGCAGCGCCGGGAACAGATGCATCGGCGGCAGGCTCGAAAACACGATGGTTCGCGCGCCGAAGCGTTCGCGGAGCACCCGCACGATCGCCTCGAGATTGCCGGTCCAGCGCGCCGAGCGCGCCAGCGAGGTGACGTCATTGACCCCCACCGACAGCACCGCCACGTCATACCGGCCCTCCGGCTCGGCCCGGAGGCGCGCCAGCAGTTGTGCCGACGTATCGCCGGACTGCGCCAGCAGCTTCCACGACACCGCATGGCGGGCGCTCAGCACCGCGACCAGATGCCCCGACAGCGCCTCGCGCTGATGCCCCGCGCCGACACCCGCCGCGGCTGAATCGCCCGCGATCAGCACCGACAGACGCGAACCGCCGCCAGCCGTCCCCTCCCGCTCGCCGGCAGGTTCGGGCAGCACCCGCGTCACCCGCCGCACGTACTTCCCCTGGACGAAGAACACCGGCGCCAGCGCAACCGCGGCGAGGTGGTAGATCATCGGTATTCCCCTACGGCGCCGGACCACATCGAGCGATCAACGCACGGGGCGCCGCGCTGCACCCCACCGTCACGCCTCGGATGCCCGCGCGAGTCAGCCGCCTTCACAGCCACGCCCACGCCTGCTGCAGCCCGACGAGATGGACGATCCCGAACAGCAGACTGACACCGGCGCTCACCCACCAGAACGTCCGACTGTTGTCGGGGATGACGCGCGTCAACGGGGCAAACGCCACCGCGCGCAGCAGATAGAGGCCCGTGATCGCGCACAGCGCAGGACGCAGCAACGGCATGCGCCCGATGATCCCCGCCCCGGACAACGCGTACAGCGCCCACACCAACAGCACCGTGGCGATGACCGCCGTCACCAGAGTCGGCAACAGCTTTCCGGCTGCAGCCATTTGCGCCATGCGTTCCCCGGCCCCCAGAAAGCGATACCACGGAGCACCGAACACGATACAGCCGAGATGCAGCAGGGCCGCGCCACCACTGAGCGCAGCGCCGATGATCAGATACAGACTGCCCGTGCGTTCCATCATCGCCTTATACGGATCAATGCCGACACGCCGAGCATGCCAGCCCCAAACGGATCAGCTACGCCTTTCACGAAGATATCGCCACGCGATCAGCGCCGCGCCCAGGACGCCCGCGCCCAGACACAGGCCGTGCAGGGTATCGATCGATACCGTACCCAGCAGCGGGTTCGTCATGCCGATCGGCCACCAGGGCCGCATATCCGCATGCATGAGCGCATCGAGCATCACATGTGAGTAGGTTCCGACGAACGCGCCGGCGAAAGACGCCCGCCACGTGATCGGAAAATGAGGAATCTTCGCGCGCTCTAGCACCCAGGTGCTCACCGGCCTGCCGACCGCACCGGCGACCAGACCCACCACCAGCGCGCCGGCGACGGTGTGACTCACACCGTGCAACACCGGCCATCCGCGGATCATCGCCGTCAGCGGCTCGATGTCCATGAGCACCTGGGCGCCGCCGAACACCATGAAGCTGAACGACCGGCCGGCCACGCCCTTGAATGCGGCGCCGGGTCCGAGATGCAGGGGCGTCAACGGCATCCGCTGCGCGCGCCACGCCGAACCGTCCCACGGCGGCCGCAAGGTCGGCACTCAGGCATCCCGCGACACCTCATGCGCGGGCACCAGATCGCTCACGTCCGCCCCGAGCGGACGCATCGCCACCCGGCAGAATGCATTGCCCGGCGTCGCCTGGGATGACAGGACAATGAACTGCCCGCCCGCGCGCCTGACCACCTCGCGGTCGAACTGCATCATCCGATGGCACGCACGCACGTCGCCGGTTCCCCGCAGCGGGCACGGGGTATGGATTTCCGCAAAGACGGTATCCGCCGTGACTTCCTTGATCGGAACCTGCTTGGCCGATGGGAACCCGCGCTGCCATTGCCGGCCGAGCCCCTCGAGCGAATCGGCATGCCGGATCCGTTTGGTCCTGATGGTGGCTCTGGCCAGCAGATTCATGCAGGTTTCGGTCAACGCGTTCAGGCGCTCCTGCCGCGCCATCCACGCCGACACCCGCAGCACCGACTGCACCGACCGCTTGATCAGCTGATTCCGGATATTCACAACGCTCCCCCGTCTTGCGCCAATGCCCGGATCGGGCCTTCAACCGCTCTTGTTGTTCTCGTCCCAGACCTTCGGCTCCCAGAGTTCCAGCTTGTTCCCCTCCGGGTCCAGGATCCACGCGAATTTCCCGTTCTCATGGGACTCCGGGCCGCCCACGATCGTCACGCCGTCTGCACGGAGTTGCGCAATCAGGGCGTCGAGATCATCGACCCGGTAGTTGATCATGAACGCGGCGTCGCTGGGGCTGAACCACGTGCTGTCGCTGGCGGCGACGTGCCATACCGTCAGCCCCCCGTCCGCGGCCGCGTCATCCGGCCATTTCAGCACCGCGCCGCCCCAGCTCTCCAGCGGCAAGCCCAGGTGCTGCTGATACCAGGCGGCAAGCGCGGCGCCGTCGCCGCGGCTCTTGAAGAACACCCCGCCGATTCCGGTCACTCTGGCCATCGTTCATCCCTCCATTTCGAGGCGCGCCACGTCAATCGGCGGCCGCCTCCGGCGCACGCAGAGCCTTGCTGTAAAAACCGGAAGGGTCGAAACAGCAGACCCGCTTCTTGCCGGACGCAAGCATCTCGCACGCATCGCCGATCCGTTTGGCCCGCGTCCTGAGCTGCTTTGCCGAAGTGATCCAGTGGATCCAGTCCAGTCGTGCGATGGTCGTCGTCGCGTTCCAGACACGTCGCGCATCGGGCCGCGCGGCCAGCGCCGCCTGAAGATCCTCCGGGACCTCCGGCTCGGGCTCCGCGCTCACCGGCATGATCTCCAGCGTGACGACATCCCCGACACCCGCGCCGGACGCACTCAGCAAAACCGCATTGACCCGCAGCCAGTGGCTCAGCTGCCCGTCCGGCTCCAGCGTCGCCTGGAACGCGCATCCGTTGAGCGTGCCTTCGACCGTCGTCCTGCCGCGTCTCGGCAGCATCTCGCTCACCTCCCGTGGCAGCACCAGAAACGCCCATGACGCATCCGTCCCGGGCTGGGCGGGTCGCATCAACCGTGCCCGGAATCGGGACTTGGGATCGCCCCGGCTCACGTCAGCTCCGCCTCGCCGAACGATCTGGCACATCGTTGAGCGCTGCCGGCGCAAGCGGGAGGGAAGCACCCGCGCCACGGCCGCCAGGCGGTCATGCTCCGGTCAACCGGCTTCTGCACGGCGGGTTTCCAGCGCCTGGATGAACTGATGCTTGTTCTTCGGCGAAATCATGACCGATCTGCCTTGGCCGTAGTCGATGCGCAACCGGTCCAGAGACAGGGCAGGGCTGGATAGCGGACTCGACGTGGGCGTGATGCCCTTGATTGCCTTGATCGGCACCTCCCACCTGAATGGACCGCTTCTGACCGACAAGGCCGTATCGCCCAATGTGTAGTGCGTGCTCGCCAGGAGCCATCCGGGCAACCCGGCGCCGATGACGAGAATCGGCAAGGCTGCCAGCACGGCAGCGGGATCTCCTGACCGGACGGAATAGAAGAACGCGACGAGGCATCCCACCATCACCCCGACCAGAACGACGCCCAGCCACGTATCGACCTTTGACTTGTATGTCTGCTCCATCAGCTCGCTCCAGACAGCGCGCCGGCCCGACCGCCCGACATGCCATATCTCACCAGCTTCTGCGCCGCACCGCACGCGTGGTGCCCGCGGCGCACACAGGTCCAGGCTCGCAGGGCCGGCTTCGACGAAGACCGTGCGCGGCAGCAAACCCGCCTGCGGGGCATCCCCTGCTCACGTCGAATGGATCTCCAGCTTGAAGCCTTCGGCCTCCTCGGGTGCCTGGAAGTAGGACGAGATATGCATGAAGTCCTCCTCCGTCAGGTGATGCGAGCCTTCCGGTCGCTCGGCATTGCGCCTGGCGATGCGCGCCAGGCACGCCTGGTCCGGGGTATCCAGAACGTGCAGCACGTGATCCGATCCGGCCTGCTCGAACAGGCTGCGGAACCAGCCGCGACCCGCCTTCGTGTTTGCCTGGAAATCCAGCACCACCGACTGCCCCACGGTCAACAGGTCGACGACGAGCGGCCCGACCGCCGCCTTCAGCTTCCGTGAAACCCGAATGTAATCGTCGAAGCTCTGCATCTGATCGCCGAACAGACGCGCGAGCCAGATGTCCTCCGAGATCAGCACCGCGTTGTGATCCTGCGCGAGGCGTGATGCGACGGTCGTCTTGCCGGAACCGGCTTTGCCGCAGAAGAAGTGAAGTGTCGGTTTTTCGTTCATGGAAAATAAATTTGCCTGGATAGCGGAGCAACACGCCAGTGCTCAGAGGGGACATTCAACCCGCTGGATCAGAATGTCCACCCCACAGCGGGAACCGTGCGGGCTGCTGCGGCCCGCGAGCGGAACTCGGCAGAGAAGCGCCTGGTTTCTTCACGCCTCGAACCTTCAATTCCGGAAGCTCGCCTCGCCAAAATCCGGACAGGCCTCCACTGACTCCGGCTGCAGCGCCTGCTGCCGGCTGTCCGCCAGCCAGCAATCGTCGAAGATGGAGCAGTAGCAGTACGCAATCGAGTTTTCGCGATTGGCGATCACAGCCTGGAACTGCCGGGCGAGCGCGGGATCCGAGACGGAGATCAGATCGACCGTCCGGTCCGGACTCAAAACACGGTCACTGATCGACGTCCGCCCCACCTGGTCATTGAGCGTCCCGCCGAGATGCGCCACCACCTGCGCCCAGTCCCGCATCGGCTTGCCGTCGATCACGATCCGCACGGAACGCATCAGCGCCGGACCGACGCCCGCGTTGGTGAACGAGAGCGTGAAGCCCGCACTCTCTTCCGTATCGAAGTCCGCGACCGATATCTGGACGAACGGCCAGACCGCCGCGGCCGTTTGCCGGCGCACCGCCTCGGACTCCGTCAGTGACGCGTAGAGCGCCAGGACCGCGATGAATACGCCCACGACGGACAGGACCGTCTGCCAGAACGACAACCGCAGGAAACTCCGCTCCGTGCCGGAGAGGTCTTGCGCAGGCTGCGGCCCGGACGACTTCACCTCCCGCGGTTCTGTTTCATCCTCTGACAATGTGCTCATCCAGTTGTGGATACAGCGGCTTCGGAGACAGCCCGTTGCAGGGACATCTCTGTCTGCAAACCCGCGGATGAGCTTAACGCATCAGTCGTCCGTTACCCGCAACCACCGCGATGGACCGCAGCGCTGTTGCGCCATCCAATGCCTGAATCGAATCGCGCCACGACACGGCGTCGATCTGAATGCGTTGTGAGGCCGCATCACTCCCGGTGCCGGGCTGCCGCCTTCCTGGGGCGGGTCACCGCCTTTTGGTATGACCACGCAATGAGTTCTTCGAGAAAGTCGCTGGGAACGGCGCTGACGTCCACGATCGTGATCCAATGAAATCTGGCCATGTATCGGGCTGGCTTGATACCCGGCACATCCGTCAACGCCAGGAAGCGCTCAGGGGTTGTGCGGATGCTGAAGCGCCACTGTTCCGGCTCACTGGTTTTGAAGTACGCGAATTTACGCCCAGCCGAGTAGTAGACGAGCACGTTGCTGGGCGCTTCGTACAACTTTGACGATGCGCCGGGAAACTGGCTGCAATGCGCCTTGACCTCCGCAACATCCATTTACGTTTCCTGAGTGGCCCTGACGCCCACATTCACGTACGTCTGAGGCGATGTACAGCCTTGCGGACGCAAGGATGGCAGCGGGTCAAATGTCATCTGCAACACGTTGCGGAACTGACTGCAGAAAACCCTCTCTCTGCTCAGCCCACTTGAGCAGTGCATCCAATGCGGGGCAAAGGGCCTGCCCCCAGCCAGTCAGCCGATATTCAACCTTTGGCGGGACCTCAGGGTAGATCGTTCTTGCCACGACGCCGTCCGCTTCGAGCTGCCGTAATTGCTGGGCAAGCATCTTCTGCGAAATCCCCGGGATCAGTTTCTCCAGCTCGGAATAGCGCCGCACCTTACCCTCGAACAGGTGAAACAGGATGATCAACTTCCATCGCCCTTCGAGCATTTTCAATACGGAACCGACATCAACTGCAGCCGTCGCCGCCGTATAGACCTTACGTACGGGTCCCATACTTACTTTTTTGTGCGTTCTTGATGATTGGAAAGCTTAGGACGAGACTTTCTGTACAGCAACATTCAGTCGCAGGAGCATTTTCGTGGGGCTTGAACTACCCGATCCCATCGTCACTTATTTCGACATCAGCAATGGAGTCGGGACCACAGCGTTGGCGCGCTGTTTCGACACAGACGCCGTGGTCAGTGATGAGCACCAGACTCACAAAGGCCTTGAGGCGATCCAGCGCTGGCTGGACGAGGCCAAGCGCAAATACCGCTACGCCGCGGAGCCGATCGATGCCCTGGCGCAAGGCTCCGCCATCGTCGTCCGCGCACGCGTATCCGGAAACTTCCCCGGAAGTCCGACAGAGCTCGATCACACCTTCCATCTGGTCGACAACAGGATCGCCTCTCTGGAGATCGGTTGATGAGCCTTGATCTGGACCTGGCTGGGCGCAACGTACTCGTCACGGCGGGCACAAAAGGCGTCGGCGCCGCCGTGGTCAAGCGTTTCCGCGAACTGGGAGCACGTGTGCTCGCATGCGCGCGGACGAAGCCACCCGAGCTGCCGGAGGACATGTTCGTCGCCGCCGATCTGACGACCATCGAGGGTTGCGCAACAGTTCATCGAGCCACCGAAACACGCTTCGGCAGCCCGGACATCATCGTGCACGTCCTGGGAGGGTCGTCTTCACCTCCTGGTGGGTTTGCCGCAATCGACGACGACCAATGGCACAGAGAGCTTGATCTCAATCTCTTTCCGGCAGTCCGGCTTGACCGGGCTTTGCTGCCGTCCATGCTCGCACGCGGGAGCGGCGTCATCATTCATGTGACATCGATCCAGAACCGGCTTCCATTGCCGAATTCCACCACCGCCTATGCCGCTGCGAAAGCGGCGCTTTCCACATACAGCAAGAGCCTCGCAAAGGAAGTCACACCGAAAGGTATACGCGTTGTACGCGTAGCGCCCGGATGGACCGAAACAGAAGCTTCCGTTGCATTGGCGCAGCGGCTCGCAAAGCAAGCGGGAACCGACTACGAGGGAGGCAAGCAGATCATCATGGAATCTCTAGGCGGGATCCCGCTCGGACGCCCCTCCAGACCAGAAGAAGTAGCCGACCTCATCATCTTCCTGGCGTCTCCTCGGGCAGCCACCATCACTGGAACGGAATACGTCATTGATGGCGGCACCATCCCTGTTGCATAGGCATAGGCATGGAGACTCGCTAACCGATGGCGGCCAATGCCTAGGTTCACCCGCGCCGAGCGCGAGCGACGGAAGCCCAAGTATGCGTAGCATGCTTGGGGCGTCGGCTGGAGGTGACTGTTGGGCAGTACCTCATCTGCACCACTGCTTCTCACAAGGAACGCCGTCGTTGTTACCGTCCATTTTGGTGCCCGGACAATTGTTGATAAAAAAGGTGGCTTCAGCGCACGAGGTCATCTGTGAGCAATACACTCGGCCATCGCAGCTGTAGGAGGCAGTCGCCTTGCTCTCTGTGGGCGCGCGCACCTCGACCGGAGCAGACTGCAACTCAACCCTGTGCACACGATTGACGTACTGCTCGTTGGCATACCAGCCGATTGCCACGATTGCGACTAAAACAAGCAGGCTTTTCATGCGCTGTTAAAACGCCCAAACGCTCACGCTCAGCCGCGGCTGAGCCGAAGACGAGGACATCGGACTGCAGCGTGTGGTTATGTGTGAACGCCATCAAATTTCCGATCAAACGGCGCAAATGGAACCGCCGACAACGGCGAAGAACATTGAAACTACACCAGCCAAGAGGGCTGAGAACGCGAAGCTACGAGCTCTTGGCTCATCTTTCCAATCCGGATGGTTCCAACTTGTTGCCAATTTGAGCGCGAGCCATCCCATCATTGCGCCAACAGCTCCTGACATGCCAAGCCCGACAGCAACGGCGAAGAAAGCTCGCTCAACTACTCCCGTGACCCATGGCGTGACTCGCTTCCATTCCGAGCCTTCATCAAACATGGGTTTCTCGCCTAGATTCATTTCACCGCGCAGCCAACCTAAGAAGTACTTGGTTGCATAGTGCCCGCCGCCGACCGCGATCAGTAGTCCGACAATCCATTGGAATATCACCTTGGCGACCTCCTTACGCATAACACCCCGCTTCAACCGCGGCCCTGCCGGAGCGAAGCGGAGGCAGGGCCGTCGGACTGGAAGTCATGGTTAGGTGTGACCATATTTAAGGAACTGAGTTATCCGGCTTTTGTGATGCCGGTGATTGTTGCGATTGGACATGACTCTTCTCTGACGCATGTGGCGTGACGGCAGGCGCGGCTTGAAGTGCAAGCGAGAGAACAGATGCTCCAGCAGCAACTAGACCGGACATTGCTGCAACAAGAGTTAACCAAAACATCCAGTGCGATCTGCGGCGCTCAATTGCCGCCAGCATCTGAGTGGCGACAATGCTTGATGCAGAACCCTCAAGCAATGCCTCTCGTTTTTCGATTAGCTCGTGCTCGCTAAGACCAGAGAGTTCATCGCGCCGCCGCGCAATGTTCTCAGGTGTTGGATATTCGCTTTCACGCATCACAGCACCTTACGCCCAAGCTCAGCCGCGTGCCGCGAGCGCAGCGAGTGGCACGTCGACTGGTGATGGTTAGAGGGCAGACCGAGTGAACGCATGCCAAAGCTCCTTAACCGATTGCCAGATTTGCGACACGGACTCGCCGCAGCGGAATCGCCATACTGCGAGGCCAAACGCAACAAGACCGGTGGCCAACGCCGGCAGCAGAACTGCGATGGCGTTTCCGGCTGGCGCAGACAGCGACGCCGCTGCAGCCGCGATGAACGCAGCAACAACCCCTAGCGCGAAGGCCACAAGAAGCAGCCTCAGCTTAGAGTGCTCGCGCTGACTTCCGTGATGCACTGCTTTGCCCTCTCACGCCGAGCATAAGCCGACGGCCACAAGCGCAGCGAGTGGACGGTCGGATGGAAACGATGGTTGGGCAGGACTACGGCCAAGTTGGTTGACCACGTCTGATGGGTCATTTTGCAGTCACCAAAGTGCCAAATACGATGCGAACTGACATGTTACCGCTGCCAATCGAAGAGCTTGCTTGGGTGCCGAACCGAAGTTGCATCGCTGTCGCGCCGTGCCGATGCCCAACGCCGGCGCTCAGGCGCGGCCCGACCGAAGCGAAGCGGAGGCCGGGACGTCGGACTGCAGCGCCTTGTTATACGCAATCTCCCTTTTAGTCTTCATCCATTGTTCCGCAGATCACACACCTTGCCCCGTTCCAAGCAGCAGATCCGCAAACTGAGCATCGAAATCCACCACTATTGGGCGCATTAATCTGGCCTGAGCCAATTCCGTATGGGCCGCGAACCGTTACCATCTGGCCAGCGTGAGCGAGTATTTCAACAACAGGACTTATTCGTAGGGGTGTATTGGCCAGACCAGACTCTCGCTTCGTCTCGTGATACTCAAGGAGCGGAATCAATCTTTCCAGTTGATCTTCACCTAACTGCCCCGCCGCCATGGCGCCTTCAACAATGCTGAGCGCTCGCCCTATCTGTTGGCTTGTTCTTGTTTCTTTACTGATTTCACGAGCCTTGGCCGCCTTCTCGGTGGCTTTGTTTAGCTCTACGAGAACAATCGGCGCCGGTTGAAAGATCATCGCTCTTTTTCTGTTATTGCATTGGACGCAGGCAGGCATCCAGTTCTCAAAGCTGTTTATCTCGAATGAATCACCGAGGCCGAAGCTCTCCAAGACCTTGTTTAGCTTATCGGGATCATCCTCAAGGCTCTCAGGAATTACGTGATCCACCTGAAAGGTGCCCATATCGATTGGGCATCGGCAGAGGTAGCAGACTTCGCCATGCACGGTGAATACCGCATATCGCTCGGCGGAACTGAACTGATATTTCGACAAAAGGCTAGCTCTCTGATTTCGTATAACGCTTTATTATGTTTCGTCATATCCGAGACTTTCGACGGATGAAGTAGTATTTTCCGTCAGTTTCCACGCTTATATCTCCAACTTCCAGAATCGCCATTTGAGGAGAAATTTTCTTCGCTTTCAGAAGCAGATCGTTCGCTACTGACTCTGGCTCTGATAGTAGGTTGCGCAACACGAGCGAAAAGAACTTTTTACAGAACGAATCATCTGTTGCAGGGTTCTTGAACGCTCCGACCTTGTCATACTCGGCGCAGTTCCAGCCCGCAAGGTCAGCATCAGCTTGTATGTCTCCGATCACCTCGAAGTGAGCGTACTCAGCGCCGACGATTGACCAGCGCTGCTTTTTGCGCCCGTCTCCGCTTGCTGTAGTCTCGTGTCCTTCTAACGGAAGCCCCTTCGTGATCGACGTTGCGGAGATTCTGCCGCTCAGAAGCGTGACGTTCGCGGCTTGGGCTATGGCCACCAGCCCTACCGACAAAAGCACGCTGCTCAGTAGTGCTGCGCTAAATCTCGAATTCACTGGCTCGATTCCAAAGAAACATAACGCCGAGCATAAGCCGCGGCCGCGCCGTAGCGAAGCGAAGCGAAGCGAAGGCGTGGACGTCGGCTTGATGCTTTGGTTAGCGCACACTGCCAGCGACCGACGTGAGTTTACGAACCAAAGCATCAAAGCCTTGGAAGATTACAAGCAACTCCTCTATCGAGTGGCATTCCGGACGAGGGTATGGCGGATTTAGAACGCTCTTCTTGTTCTGCGCCAAAGCTGCATTGCAGACGATGGCAAATGTGCCCCGCTGCTGCGCCGCTTTGAACGGAACTGCGAAGTCAGTTTCGACTGTGGTTCGGCCCTGAACGATGAAGGTGAGAGAGACACTCTCTGGCAGGCCGCCTAGCTGAAATACCGTTCCTGGGCCACTCAGCTTGCTGAGCGGAATACGCCCGGCAGCGGCCTTTAACACCGCCTTTGCGGGGGCCTTCTCAATTGGCGTGCCAATGCGCAGCGGATGCTGACGGCAAAGGTTATAGTACGCACTACAGATTTCTGAGTCCGCCACTGCCGCCAGAAAGTCAGGATCGAAGTTCATTAGCGCTAACGCCGAGGTTAACCGGCGGACCCGCCGGAGGCGGGGCCGTCCGGTTGAACCGTTGGTTGGGCTTTTGACTCTTGCTGCGGTGGACCCTCAATAGGTGGAAGAGCGTATCCATGCTCCATTATTTTTTTAGACAGATATGTACATGAGGTGAAGAGCAGCAGTAACGCGGCACCGCTACCGCCAATTACAGCGAGCCACTGCACCACTACTTCGTTTGAGGCATTGATTGCGGAAAGGATTCTGGAGACGGCGAAGTCGGCGTGCTCGGCAAACTCTACCGAAGCTTCATCACCGGGGCCATCCGAGTAGATTCTTCCGTCTAGAACTGTTTCGAATTTGGTGGTGACGACGTAGCGAGTAATTGCATGTCCGACTATCACGAATAAATTGGCAAAGAGAAGCTGCGTCATTGCCCGGCCAAGCGTCTCGAAGACGTCTGTGGAGACTCTGGGATACTTCACTGAGAGCGTCAGGCAGCCCCCTACGATTGCCAGAAGAACAGGAATGAGAACTTCAAGTTTCATATTTCTGCAGCTCCGATTGCGGCCTGCACTGCAGACGCCCAACGCTTGAATTGAGGAGCGCATGCGAAGCATGCGTCGCGCTCCAATGATTGGTTATGCATCATCTTTACCGTGGGTCTTTGCGTTCCCCAGAATGGCCGCTCCCAGTCCGATGATTGCGGACATGGCGGCATACCACCCACTAAGGCCAATCTTGTCATGAAGCTGCCAGAGTATCAGCGCCGCAATGACCATGAGCATTCCACATGCCTCAAGCCATCCGACCGCACGATTTCCAATCCGGTAGTACCTACCGGTGTCGCGGTTGATCCACGCCCTAATGTTCATGGAAATACGCCAACACGAACTGATGCATAACGCCCAAGTTCACCCGCGGCCCAGATGCCGCGAAGCGGCGGCTGGGACGTCGGAGTGCAACTTGTTGTTAGCTCACAACTCAACTCGCTTGGCTCCTTTAAACCAGACGACCTTGGCCTTTAAGTCGGGGCCCAGATAGTCAATTAGGTCAGGCCAGTCCCGGTGCTGCCTATGGACCCAGGGTGTTTCAAAATCGGTCTTCCACCAACGATTAAGTACGGTGACGGGCCTCTTAGGTGGGCTCATAGTTTTTTTCTTATTGAGAGCCGGCTTCACAAAGTAAATCATTGCCCACTCCGCGAAATCCAGGCCGGCATTTGTTTTCTTGGCAGGCTTGCCGGGAACTCCCAAAGAGCCGATCTCTCCGAGCCATATTCGACGTTCCCGCGTTACGAGCTTGAGTTTGTGATGGTTGTCATTCACTCGCGATGCTAAATCTCTCCCCGCAATGCCTACATACTGAATGGTAGCTGCGCCATGTTGACTCTTTATCTTGCCAGTACAGAGGTAAATTCCCTTCGTGAAATCTTCTTTTACGACTCGAAGGGCTTCCTCATATTCGTAAGGACCATACCAGTCTAGGACTGTGACGAGATGTTTCATGGGAGCTAACTAGATTTATACCGATGTCGGAAAGGGTGCCTCAGCGGCGTTAAGAAAACTACCTGCCTTATTGGACAGGTACTTAGCAACGGAAGTCCGGTTTATGCTGCATAAATATTTCCGGATGAGAGTGCGCGATGGATCAGAACGCACCACGGCTGATGGATCGTGTTCGGGCCGCCTTGCGGCTCAGACACTACAGCCTCAGTACAGAACGAACCTACTGCAACTGGATCCGCCGCTTCGTCATCGCCAACGGCAAGCGGCACCCTGCCGAGATGGGCGCCGCGGAAGTGACGGCGTTCCTGTCATATTTGGCCGTTCAGAAGCACGTTTCCGCATCCACGCAGAATCAGGCCAAGGCAGCCATCCTGTTCCTATACCGGCACGTCCTCGAGCAGGATCTTCCCTGGCTCGACGAGGTTGTTCAGGCAAAGGCTCGCGAACGTTTGCCTGTCGTTTTGACGCCGAACGAAGCCAAGCGGTTGTTGCAAGCAATGAATGGGATCCCAGGCTTGGTCGCGCAGCTGCTCTATGGCACCGGAATGAGGCTGATGGAGGGGCTACGCCTCCGCGTAAAGGACGTCGAACTTCACCGCCGCGAAATTCTGGTGCGTGAGGGGAAAGGCGGCAAAGATCGTGTGACCGTGTTGCCAGAGAATCTGGTGCTTCCCCTGCGGGAGCAGATCAGTCGGGTGAAGGCCCTGCATGACAGCGACCTGGCAAACGGATTCGGACAGGTCGCACTGCCCCAGCTGGCTACAAAATATCCCAAAGCGGCGTGGGTGCTGGGATGGCAATATGTGTTTCCCTCCCGGCAGCTGTCACGCGATCCGCGTTCCGGCGCGACGATGCGGCACCACATCCAACCGGACTCCATTCAGCGCGCTGTGGCGGCGGCAGCCCGTTCAGCGCACATCACCAAAACGTGCTCGCCACATATCCTGCGTCATTCTTTTGCGACACATTTGCTGCAATCCGGTTACGACATCCGCACGGTCCAGGAGCTGCTGGGGCATTCCGACGTCAGCACGACGATGATCTACACCCACGTCCTCAACCGCGGGGGGCGAGGCGTGGTCAGTCCGCTGGATCGTATCTAGCGGACGGATGCGAAGCACCGCTTCGCAAACGCCGAGCGCACCCAGCGCGGCAGCGATGGGGGCCGGACCGGGGCGTGGTCAGTCCGCTGGATCGTATCTAGCGGACAGATGCGAAGCACCGCTTCGCAAACGCCGAGCGCACACGGAGTGGACGCCCGTCCAACAAAAGGCCCGCAGCATGCGGGCCTTTCTGATTCAGCGTGTCACCGGGCTCAGAAGTATTCGCCCTTGAACAGGTTGGCGAAGACGACCTGCTCCAGCGTGGGCTTGGCGCCTTCCTTGCGGCCCTTGGCGGCCGATGAGGACGGGAACAGGTTGAAGCCCTTGTTGAGGATGTAGTCGTTGAGCTTGGGCCACAGCGCGTAGCTGATCGCGGCGGCGGTGCCCAGCGGCGTGGCGATGGACTTGGGCTTGTCGAGGATCGCCTTGATCACGGTGTCGCCGGCCTTGTCGGGCGACCACGTGGGCACGTAGTCGTAGAGCTTGGTCGGCGCGATCATCGGCGTGCGCACCAGCGGCATGTAGATCGCGGTGACCTCGATGTTGAGGTGCTTGACCTCGGCCGACAGGCAGCGCGAGAACGCGTCGAGCGCGGCCTTGGACGCGACGTACGCGGAGAAGCGCGCGGCGTTGGCGAGCACGCCGATGGAGCTGATGTTGATGATCTGCCCGCTTCGGCGCTTGGCCATCGCCGGCAGGAAGTTGAGGATCATCCGCACCGCGCCGAAGTAGTTCAGCTGCATGGTGCGCTCGAAGTCGTGGAAGCGGTCCAGCGACTCGAACACGGCGCGGCGGATCGAGCGGCCGGCGTTGTTGACGAGGATGTCGACGTGGTCGAAGTCGGCGAGGATCTTCTGCGCGCAGGCGTCGATCGCGGCCATGTCGTTGAGGTCACAGGGATAGCAGTGCGCCTCGCCGCCCATCTTCTCGATGATCTTCTGGGTCTCTTCGAGCTTCTCCAGCGTGCGCGCCACGAGGATGACCTTGGCGCCGGACGCCGCGAGCTTCTTGGCGACGACGAAGCCGATGCCGGACGAGGCGCCGGTGACCACCGCGACCTTGCCGCTGAGCTTCTGCAGCGCGCCGGCGGGCAGCTTGACGTTCAGGTCCAGGTGCAGCTCCCAGTACGCCCAGAGCTTGTCGGCGTAGTCGCGGATGTCCGGGCACTGGATGCCGGAACCCTTGAGCGCGCGGCGCGCCTGCTTGTCGTCGAAGATGGCCTGGTTGCTGACGTAGCCGACCACCGAAACCGGGATCCCCACGGCGCGCGAGACCCGGCGCTTGAGGTCGTACGGAATCGCGCCGGCGACGCGGCCGCTGAGTTCCTTGACCTGCGACGGCACCGGCGGGATGTCGAACTTCTTGGCGAAGTTGGGGCCGTGCGCGGCCTCGAAGATGGTCTGCAGCAGTTCGCCGACGGTCGGGGAGTTGGACTGGATCAGGCAGAAGCACTTGCCGTCGAGCCCGTCCTGGTGGGCGATGTGGTCCATCGCCTTGGTGACGTAGTCCACCGGCGCCAGCGGCACGCGCCCGCCCTCGACGCCGAGCAGCGGCAGCCACTTGGGCACCGAGTGGCTGATCTTCTGGATGGATTTGAAGAAGTAGTAGGGGCCGTCGATCTTGTCCATCTCGCCGGTTTCGGAGTGACCGACGACGGCACCCGGGCGGTAGATCCGGAACGGCACCTGCGCCTCCTGGCGCACGATCTGCTCGGACTGGAACTTGGTGCGGAAGTACGGGTGGCCCAGACGCTGGCCCTCGTCGAACATGTCCTCGCCGAAGCGGCCGATCCAGTCGCCGCCGGCGACCGCGACGCTGGAGACGTGGTGCAGGCGGACGTTGCCGCCCAACTCGTTGGCGAAGTTGACGAGATTGCGGGTGCCTTCGTTGTTGATGCGGTCACCGGTCTCGTCGTCCATGTTCATGTCATAGACGGCGGCCAGATGGAACACGTGGTCGATGGTGCCCTTGAGCTTCTTCAGGTCCGCCGCCGACACCAGCCCCGGCGTGGTGATGTCCCCGTAGACCGGCACCAGCTGCTTGCCGGCGGCGCCGTAGCGTTCGCACAGGGCGTCGAACTTGTCCCTGGAGGACTTGCGCACCAGCACGTGGATCTTGGCGCCCTCGCGCTGGAGCAGTTGCTCGAGCAGGAACTTGCCGATGAAGCCGGTGGCCCCGGTAACGAAGTAGTTCACGTGGTTTCTCCCCGCAGCTATTGGTCTTGACGGCGGAGTTTAACGCGGCTGCGCCGTTCCGGGATCAGGGCTGCTGCGCGCCGAGCGTCGGCTCGGCCACCCAGCCGGTCAGGTCCGAACTCTGCACGTACCACCAGGTGCCCCGGGCGTTGACCACGTAGCTGCGCAGGATCACGACCTCGCCGAGCGCGAGGAAGCGGCCCACGCCGGCATCGCTGCGCGGCTGGTCGAGCAGCGGCGTGGCCTTGGCAATGGCCACGCTCTGCCCGGCCGCATAGGGCTGCTGCCCGGTCGGGGCCGCGGGGCGCGCCGCCGGCGCGGGCGCCGCCGCTGTCGCAGACGACTGACTCGTAACGGTGGGATAGGCCGGCGTCGTCGGCGCCGCACGCACGTTGTTGGAGACCGTGCGGGTGCCGGTGCGGGTACCGCTCGGGAAGTTCAGGACGATTCCGGCGGCAATGACGGTGACATCGCTGCTGCCATTGATGTCGGTCTGGCCGGTGAAGTCCTTTATCTCGAAGTAGTTCTGCAGATCGAAGCGCAGCGCCACCGTCTCGGTGAGGTTCCAGTCCACGCCCGCGCCGATGAACGCGCCGCTGCTGTCCTGCGTCAGGGTCGTGAATGAGTCGCCGATTTCGGCATCGCCGTCGTAATAGCCCGCCTTGACCCACCCGACCAGCGCCGGGGATGCGAAATAGGCACCCACCGACGCGGTCAGGCCGGAGAAATTCAGCGACACCCCCGGCCAGGAGGTGATGTCGGCATCCCCGGTGTCGAAGTAGCCCGCTTCGAGCTGGATCGGAAAGGCGTCGAAGCGATACCCGAGGAAACCCTGCCAGCCGTATGCGGTGTCGACGTCGTCGTACTCGCGGCCGCTGATCGCGAACACACCGCCCGCGTAGGGTGCCGCCAGTGCGCTGCCGGACACGGCCAGCCCCGCGGCCGCAAGCGCCGCTCTGATGAGTGTCTTGTTCACCCCAACCTCCCTGGTTGTCCCGATATCGTTGTGCCCACCGATCCCCGACCCCCACGGTCGGGACAGCCGACGCGGTGCGCGATGCTGCCGTGTGGAGATGACGCTGCCGTTGCGCGGCGGCCACCCTCCGGCCACAGCTTGGTTTATAGACGGCGGGGACGGCTCGCGCAATCCGGCAAATCGACCAGTCCTGTCAGCCGGCCCCTCCGCCGCAACAAGAAGAGCCCCGCATGGGCGGGGCTCTTCGAACAGCCGGCAATCCGGTCGATGCAGCGGGTTATTCGGCCTTGACCGGCACTCCGTTGATCTTGGCGCTGAGCAGCACCGATTCGTCGCCGTCCGATACCGACTTGACGAAGATGCCGGTGCCGACCGCCATCCAGCTGGTCGTGGTGGCGGTGGAGCTGCCGCTACCGTCGGATTCCTCGAAGCGGCAGGTGTCGAAGGTGCCGGCCGGCACCGTCACGCTTTCGCGGCCGATGTACTTGGTCGTGGTGGTGACGGTCTGGTCCGGGATCGGGAACGGTGAGGCGGAGTTCTCGGATTTGATCGTGTAGGTCTGCGAATAGCTCTCGCCCGGGTCCAGGTCGTAACGGGTCTCGCGCGGCGGCTCGTTCCAGACCGTGGTGGTGATGGTGAAGCCGCTGGCGCTGGCCTCGGTGATCACGCCGTAGTTTTTGTAGGTGCTGCCGTCGAGATCGCCATAGCCCTTGGTGGTCGAGGTCGAGTCGTAGGTCGGGTCGGTGGCGGTGGTCTCGACGTCGGACACCGACTCCAGCGCGTTGCTGTAGCTCTTGAAGCTGGTGCGCTGGGTGATAGTGCTGTCGGAGGTGGTGGTCAGCACCACGCCGGAGTCGCCGTCGGTGCTGCGGATCACCTGCTCGACGCGGGTGCCGACGGTGTGCAGCGAAGTGTTCAGGCAGGCCAGCGCGCCACCGGTGCCCGGGGTCGGCGTGGGCGTCGGACTCGGGGTCGTGGTCGGGGTCGGCGTCGGCGTGCTCGACGGCGTCGGGGTGGGGGTTGGCGTTGCGGTCGGCGTGGGGGTCGGCGTCGGGCCGGTTCCGCCGGTCGGCGTGGGCGTCGGGGAGGGCGTCGGCGTCGGTGACGGGGTGGCCGTCGGGCTCGGCGACGGGGTCGGCGAAGCCGTCGGCGTGGGGGTCGGATCGCCGCCGGCGTCGTTGTTGTTGTCGTTACTGCACCCCGAGAGTCCGGCCGACGCGAGCAGCGTCAGTGAGGACAGAAAGACCAGCGTACGCATGATGTCACTCCCTGATGATTCCGATGAATACCGATGCCGATGGGGCAGCCGGGCGGACAGGCCCGATATATAGCCAGCGGCCGCACGGGACGGATACACCCCATATCTAGGAGTGACAACGGGGAAAAGATCAGGAATGCGACATCGCCGCGTGGGCTTCAGCCCCGCGGCAGTTGCGGCTCGAGCTGCTGGCGCAGCTGCTGCATGCGGGCGTGGAGGGCGTCTGCGGCATAGGCCTGCGCCGGCACCCGGCCCCAGACCGGCGCCGGCCACGCCGGGTCGCCGTCGAAACGCACGATATGGTGCACATGCAGCTGCGGCACCATGTTGCCGAGCGCGGCGACGTTGAGCTTGTGCCCCGAGTACAGACGCATCATGTCGTGGCCGAGCCGGATCGATTCGTTGAACAGCATCTGCTGGTCGCCCGGATCGAGTTCGTAGATCTCGCGGATGCCGGAGCGGCGCGGCACCAGGATCACCCAGGGATACTGCGCGTCGTTCATCAGCAGCAGCCGGCACAGCGGCCAGTCGCCGATCAGGTGGGTGTCCGCCGCCAGCTGTGGGTGCAGTTCGAAATCCATCGGTTTGCCTTAGACTCAATCGATCGTCTGACAAAAATAGCATCGCATGAGCCGCACCGCCGTCATCGCGGGCGCGACCGGTCTGGTCGGCCGCCACCTGCTGCAGCACCTGCTGGCCGATCCGGCCTGGAGCGAGGTCCGCGCGCTGTCCCGCCGCGCGCTCGACATCGAGGACCCGAAGCTCAAGGTGGTGCTCTGCGACTACGCGCAGCCGGACCGGCTCGGCGAGCTGCTGCGTGCCGATGACGTGTTCTGCTGCCTCGGCACGACCCTGAAGACCGCGGGTTCGCGCGAGGCCTTCGAGGATGTCGACTACCGGATGGTGGTGGCGCTGGCCCGCGCCGCCCGTGACGCCGGCGCCCGGCAGTTCCTGGTGATCTCGGCGGTCGGCGCCAGCCCGAAGGCAGCCGCGTTCTATTCGCGCGTGAAGGGCCGCATGGAGCAGGCCGTCTCCGCGCTCGGTTTCGAGACCGTGCAGATCCTGCGGCCGTCGCTGCTGCTCGGCGAGCGCGACGAGCACCGCCCGGCCGAGGCCCTCGGCCAGCATCTCGCCCCCCTGCTCAACCCGTTGCTGCCGGGGAGGCTGCGCCGCTATCGCGCCGTCTCCGGCGCGGCGGTCGCCGACGCCCTGCGCCAGCTGGCCCTGCGCGAGCAGCGCGGGGTCCACGTCCAGCACCTGCCGCTGGCCGGCTGACGCCGCCGCTCAGGCCAGCTCGACCACCCGCTGCAACACGGTCTCGGGCGGCAGCTCCGGCGGCACCGTGGCGTAACGGAAGCCGCCTGGCGCCGCCGCTTCGGGTGCGGCGCCGGTCCAGAACGCGGCGGGCACGGTGATCCCGCTGCAGATGCCGGGGACCGCCGCGGACCCCACCACGAAGTCGAAGCCCGCATCGGCGGGAACGTCGGTTGCGCCGGTCGCCCGCCAGCCGCAATCCGCCTTGTAATGGGCGCACAGGTTCTGCACCGGCCGCACCGCATCCGCCTTCGCCGGCGACCACTCGCCGCTCATGACCACGGCGTCGAGTCCGGCATCGGCAAAGCTGCGCAGGAAGTCGGCAATGTAGGTTCCGGCGGTCTCGACCGCATCGGTGTCGGCATCGGCGGCCACCTCGCCGTGCGCCGCCGCATGGGCCCACTGCAGCCAGCGCTCCGGCTCGGGAAACGCCAGTGCCAGCACATGCCCGGTGAAACTGCCGCGCAAGGCGGCCGCCAGCTCGACCAGATGCCGGCGCAGCGCGTCGTCGAGCAACAGCACCTTCAGGGCATAGGTCGCCCGCCGGCGCGCGGCCATCGCCTCGGGTCGCGACGGGCTGGCACGCAGCCACGCCGCGATGACCGGCTCGACGTCCAGCGTGACGACGTCCGACGGCAGCAGGCCGTTCATCTGCCGCTGCCAGACGATCACCTTGCCGACATCCAGCCAGTCGAGCGCGCCGTGGGCGAGCAGGCGTTCGGCGTAGGCCCGCGCGTCGAGCCAGAGAAGCTGCCGGGCCTGGGTCCGGTCGGTCAGCGAGGCCACGGCGCGAGCCCCGTGTCCGGATGATGTCCCGCGGGCGCCGGACGAGGTGGAGAAAGGGTCGGCGACGGCATGACGCCGACGCCGACAATCCCGCGGGGAGAGGCCGCGATATCCATGGTTCAGAACTGGTAGCCGATGCGCAGGCCGAATTCGTCGGCCCAGTCGATGGTGGAGATGATGTCCTGGTTGTTGGTGCTGCCCATGTCGCCCTTGAGGAAGGTGTAGAACCCCTCGACCGCGATGGCGCCGCTGGGCTTCCAGCGCAGGCCGGCCTGGGTCAGCAGTCCGCCCTTGACGTCGTACAGCGCGGCGAAGTCGGCGCGCCACACCAGGTTCGGGAACGGCTGCTGGAAGGCGAAGACCAGATAGTTCGAGCCGTCGCTCTGTCCCGGCGCCTCGCGCGAGGCGTCGCCGCCCATGCCGCTGAGATGGCGGCCGTACAGGTCGCTCTCGGTGCGGTGCATCCACTGGAAGACCAGATAGGTCGCCGGGAACGCCTGCGAGAAGCGGTGGTACTTCTCCATCACCAGCGCGCCGATCCACTCGTCTTTCTCCAGGTAGTTGCGCGACAGCGAGGGGTTGGTGAACTTGCGGTCGGGCGTGTACAGGACCTCGAGGTTGATGATGAGCTGGTCGAACAGGCTGCCCGGCTCGGCGAAGACCACGTAGCTGGCGCCGAGGCCGTAGTTCTGCTCGCGGTGGTACTCGCGGGCGAGGTGCCCGCGCAGGCCGCCCGAGAGCTGGAAGAACAGATCGAGTTCGCGGCTCGCCGCTTCGTAGGAATCGACCGGGGCCGCCAGCAGCAGGCGCGACGCCGGATATTCGTCGATCGCCGCGTTGAGTCCGGTCACGCCGTTGAGGCGCGCGGCGCCGGCGAAGGTGAACCACTCGGTGGCCGACAGCACGCCGGTGGGATCGACCTCGAACGGGGTCTGCGCGAGGATCGCGCCGCTGGCCGGAACACCGCCGACCAGACCCAGCAGGGTCTGCAGCAGGTCGTCGATCGGTTCGGTGACGCCGGGAATGATATTGGGCAGCTCGCCCGGCAGGCCGCGATTGACGTTGGATGCGGTCCAGCGGAAGGTGCCGTCCGGATTCATCCGGTCGGCGAAGACGAACTGCAGTCCGAAGTCGCCGAGCCGGCCGCGCAGACGCACGCCGTAGTTGATCTCGTCGTCGACCTGGTCGTAAGTGTCGTGGATCGTGAACTGCGAGGCGATGACGTTGTAGGGCGTGTTCGGATTCGGATAGATCGTCGGCTGGAACATCTGCGCGAACGACTCGATGTCCCAGTCGTCGGTGATCTGATAGGACGCCCGGATCGCCGGCGAGGCGACGCGCTCGTCGGCGTATTCCTCGGGTGCGTAGTCCAGAATCAGATGGCGCCGCAGGTCCAGCCCGTTGGGAACGTCGAGCACCCGGAAGAACAGGGCCTGCCCCCAGGCGATCTGCTGGTTGCCCGCCCGTACCAGCAACGGCCCGTTCTGGTAGTCGAGATAGGCCGACGGCAGATCGACCATGTAGTGGCGGCCGGCCCATTCGAGCCGGTTCTGGCTGCCGCCGGTGTCGAAGTCGTCGTACTCGAAGAAGTTCGGCTCGCCGTACAGGTAGCCGACCGCCTCGCTGCCGACATCGGCCGGATCGAAGTTGTCGTACTTGCCCAGCTCGTAGATGCCGCGCACCCGCACCGCGCCCTTGATGTTCGACGTGAAGTTGAAGTCGAAGCTCAGTTCGGAGCGCAGCTGCATCAGGTTGAAATCATTGTCGGCGCGCTTGCCGTCGCGCACGACGGTATCCGGCGTGGTGCACGCCGCGGTGGGCGGAACGCCGCCGCAGCGCTCGACCTCCACACCGTTGAACGGATTGCCGTACTGGTTGTAGATGTTCTCGTCATCGGTGGTCTTGAACGCCGCATCGGCCCGCAACACACCGCTGAACGCCAGGTCGAAGTCTTCGAACCATGCCAGCGCCGGTGTCGCGAATGGCAGACACGCCGACAGCACCACGCCTGCGCACAGGCGCATAGTGATCTTGTACACGTTCCCTTCTCCTCGATTTCTGGTCCGGCGCGAGCGTGCGCGCCGGCACGCTATTCCCCTGAGATCCGCACCAATCGTCCGGAATGTCCGGCAATCACCCAGCCATCGTCGCCGCCGCAGCCGGCAATGCCGCTGTACCAGTTGGTGGCGATGTCCTCGTTGTGCAGCGCAGACCAGGTGGCACCGCGGTCGTCGCTCCAGCGAAAGTCGCGGATGCCGACCACGGCCACCCGGTCGCGCTGCTGCCAGACGTTGAGCAGGATCGAGTCGCCGTCGAACGCCACCAGCGACCAGCGCCGCCCGCCGTCGTCGGTGTGGAGGACGCGGCCGCTCTGACCCACGGCATAGCCCTGACCGGCATCGTCCATCGACAGGCTGAACAACGACGCCCGGCCCCGATGCGCCGCGGTCCAGGTGGCGCCGCGGTCGGCCGATCTCAGGATCAGCTCGAACTCGCCGGCGATCGTCACGCTGCCGTCGGCGGCGACGGCGACGTCGTACAGATGCGGTTCGAAGCCGTCGTTGACGAACTGCCCCCAGTCGATCGGCACCGCCGACCAGCTGTGGCCCTGATCCTCCGAGCGCACCACGGCACCGAAGGCCCCGACCGCGAAGATCAGTCCGGCGGCGTTGCCGCCGACACCGAGCAGGCGCGCCTGCGTCGGGCTCGACGCCCGTTCCCAGCCGCCGGACGGGTCGCGCACCAGGATCATGCCGCCCTGGCCGACGGCGACCGCCGTGCGATCGCCGAGGTAGACGTCGAGCATGGCGATGCCGTCAACCGGGGTCGCCTGCGGCTGCCAGCTGCGGCACCCGTCATCCGAACCCAGCACCACGCCCATGTCGCCGACGGCAAGCGCGTGTCCGCCCCGCGCGCTGATCGCGAACAGCGACTCGTGCGCGGTTCCGCTGACCACCGCCTCGGCGGTGGCGCCGCCCGGCGCGGCCAGCGCCGCGCCTCCGGCCACCGCGACGGCCAGCAGCGCCGTCAGCGCCGCCTGCCGCGCCACGCCGATGCCGCCGCTCAAGTCGCACCCAGGCGGTTGATCGCCTGCACGGTCAGATACTTGTTGTAGACGTCGTCGCTGTCGTCGTAACCGGACTTGTAGCCGCCGGTGCATTCGCGCGCCTGGATGAAGCGGGTCATGCGGTTGGCCTGGAAGTCGTGGCACAGGACGTAGTTCCACGACCATGCCGGATGGCCGTTGTCGAGGAACACCGCGTCGCCGTCGACGTACTGGCTGAAGCCCGGCTCGAACGACTTCCAGATCTCGCCGCGACGGTCGTAGGTGACGTACGCGACGAACATGCCGTTGCGCACATCGATCCACACCCGCTTCTTGCCGACCGGCGCGCGCGGATAGCTGGTCGGCTCGGCCTCGACGACGAGGCATTCGGGACACAGCTCCATGTAGGTCTCGTGGAAGGTCTGCCCCTTGGGCCCGCCGTGCAACTCGCGTTCCCAGTTCTCGTTGCGGCCGCCGGTCCAGTTGTTCGACACCGCGCCGAGCATCGGTTTGCGTTCGACGATCTTGTAGTTGCCCCAGGTCAGCAGCGGATCGCCGGACGACCAGGCATCGGACAGGAAGAAGGTGATGCCCGGCACCAGCGGCTCGAAGCGCTGGTTGGTCGGGAACTCGCGCGTGCGACGGAACGCGGGCAGGTAGCCGAGCAGTGCCGGGAATTTGCGCTGATCGTATTCCCAGGTGTTCAGGAACGAGCTGCCCTTGGTGTCGTTCGGCGCGGTGAACCAGACCGACTGGTAGCGCAGCAGATCCTTCTTGCCGTTCCAGATCGTGCCGTCGGCGCGGGCCGTGGTGTTGAGCTCGGCCCAGACGAAGTCATAGGCGTAGGAGATGTCGCCGCCGGGGCTGATCTCCCAGTCCTTGATCGCGTACATCGAGAAATTGTGGCGGCCCCAGCTCAGCGTGACGTTGGCCATCGCCTGCAGCCCGTCCTGCGGTTCCGGGAACGGATTGCCGCCGATCCACGGCTCGCCGCCCTTGGTCCAGACGTTGCCGTCGGCGCCGATCGTGCCCTGACCCTGATTGCGCAGCGTGGCTTCCAGGTATTCGTACGGAAACAGCTTGGTGACGTCGCGCGTGGTTTCGACGATGTTGATCTTGCGGCCCATCGTCTTGACCTGCTGGTAGGCGATCGGGTCGAGCAGGTCCTTGACGATGTCGACGTTGTCGGCGGTGATGACGTCGCCGGGCTTGACCTTGCCTTTGGTGTAGGCCTCGATCGACAGCAGCTCGTCCGGATACGCCTTGGTGATGTCGGCCGCGCGGCCGATTTCCGGCCACAGCGGCGCGAGCACGCCCGCCGCCGCCGCGCCCATGAGGCCTTTTTCCAGGAATACGCGGCGCGAATAGTTGAAGTCGTACTTCTTGATGCGCATGTGCTCCTCCTTATCGTGGACCCACGACGAAACGCCGCCGCCAGGCGGCGGATGCGTGCTCAGGTCGTTGGTGTTGCAACGGTGCCGGCATCCTCGGGACCGACCGCGCTGCGGTCCGCATCGTCCGGATGGGCATGCTCCGGGGTGGCGTGGGTGACGCCGCCATGCTCGGTGAACAGCGACAGATCGACGCCTTCGCCGACGATCAGATCGGTGCGGGCGATGAAGCCGGGCTTGATCAGCCAGACCAGCAGCGGCACGACGATCAGCGCGATCACCATGTTGATCAGCATCGTCAGCACCAGCAGCAGCCCCATGTCCGCGAGGAACTTCAGCTCGGACAGGAAGTACCAGGGCGCGATCCCGATCAGCATGATCGTCGCGGTGAACATGATCGCCTTGCCGGTGGTCGTCAGCGCGGTCTCGATCGTATGGCCGAAGTCCGGCGCGTTCGGATCGAATTCCTCGCAGATGCGGCTGAGCAGATAGATGCCGTAGTCGATGCCGACACCGACACCGATCGCGGCGACCATGACCGAATTGATGTCGAGGCCGATGCCCATCGCCGACATCGACGCCGCCAGGATCAGGTTCGACAGGTTGACCGGCACCAGCAGCACGACGCTGGCGACCAGCGAGCGGTACGCGACCCAGCTGACGACGAGAATCACCAGGTTGAGGAAGGCGAGGATGCGCCAGTGGTAGGCGTCGACGACGTCGTTCATCGCCTGCTGCAGCGCGATCGTGCCGGTGCCCAGGCGCACGGTGAACATGTCGTGGTCGATGCCGACCGCGTCGACCGCCGCCCGCGCATTGGCCAGCGCGGTATCGACCGTCTCCTGCCTGTTGTCCTTGTACCAGAGCGACACCGTCGCGTTCTGCTGCTCGAAGTCGGTGACGTGCGAGAACGCCTTGGCGCTGCTACCGAGCATGATCGCCGACGCTGCGGCGTTGACCGAGAAGTCGTCGCGGTCGAGCGGCCGCCATTTCGGGTGCCCCCCCGAGAACAGGCGGTTGCCCTCCATCAGATAGTCCGCGAACGACAGCGTTGCCCGCGGCGGCGCGTCGCCCTGCTCGATCGCATGTTGCAGCGCCTGCATGGTGGCGATCGTCTCGGCCTGGCGCGCGGTCCGCTGCGGGCTCTCCGGGCCCTTGGCCTCGAGGATGATCTCGAGCGTGTTGACGCCCGGGAAATGGCGGTTGATCTCCGCCACCGCGGTGTTGAACTCGGAGTCCTCCCACAGCAGATTGCTGCCCTCGACCGGATTGCCGATCTTGATCTGCAGCGCCGTGGCCAGGCTGGCGACGAACACGACCGCCAGGACCGCGGTGGTGTAGCGCGCCGGGCGGCCGTGCGTCAGCCACGACAGCCGGCTCAGCAGGGCCTTGATCCGCGTGTGCACACCGGACTCGGCGCCGTGACCGATGATGCGGTTGATGTTGCGAGGATTCGGCAGCACCGACAGCAGCAGCGGCGTCAGTACCACGCCGGTCGGAATCAGCATCATCGCCCAGAAGCCGCAGAACAGCGCGAAGCGTTCCATCGCCGGGATTGGCGCCATCGCGATCAGCATGATGCCGGCGGCGTCGGTGATGATGCCGAGGATGCTCGGCGCCATCATCACGCCCGTGGTGATCTCCGCCGACTTCCGGCGATCCCCCAGGTGCGCGTAGATCTCGTAGTAGCGTTCGGAGAACTGCACGCAGTGACTGAACGAACGCGCGACGAGCAACAGCGGCACGATCATCAGCAGCGGTTCGATCGGCGAGTTGAGCCAACCGACGAAGCCGAACCCCCAGATGCCGCAGACGATGCTGGCGATCAGCGGGGTCAGCACGCCGGCGACGTTCTGCATGTAGATCACCAGCGCGACGATCAGGGCCAGCAGGGTGACCGCGAAGATCGTGAGCATCTGCGCTTCGTACTCGTAGACCCATCCGGTGAGTGCCGGCTGGCCCGCCATGTAGACGTCGTGCCCGGCGTTGCGTTCGCGCTCGACCAGGCCCTGCACGTAGTCGAAGACCTCGCCGTAGTCGAGGCGCGCCTCGATGAAAGTCGCGTTGATCAGCGTCGCGGTCTCGTCGCCGGAGATCAGGAAGCTGCGGGCGTTCGCCGACATCTCGACCCGGCGCCTGAATTCGGCGATCTGCTCCGGCGTCTTCGGGACCGAGTCCTCCATCAGCGGGCGCATGTCGACACCGCTCGGCGTCGCCTCGGCGTATCGGGCCTTCTCGGTCGCAATCGACAGGATCTGGTCGTGATCGACACCGGGGGCCAGATCGATATCGCGCGTCAGCCGCCAGACCTTGTCGAGCGTCGTGGCGTTGTAGATATCGCCCTTGTTGTTCTTGACCATCACGGTGATGGTCAGCGGATTGCCGAAGTTGGGGTGCGCCTTGTAGGTCTCGACGAAGGGATGCTCGCGCGGCAGCAGATCTGAAAAGATCGTGCGCAGTTCGACGTGACGCAGGCCCGCGGCAAAGAAGACCGTCAGGCCGATGAAGACCAGGCCGGTCACGACGCGATGGGCAATCAGCCAGTGCGCGATACGGAAGCGGATCGAGTGCATGGGATAGGTGTCCGGGCGCTACATGGAAGAATGGACGACGGCGGTCGATGCGCGGTCAGCCGGCCGCGTGCCGCAGTCGTGGTTGCCGCGTGGCGCGCCTGGCGCGCGCGCACCGCCCCTCGGGCCATTGATCATGGTGTCTCCTCCAGATCGTGTGCGGCGGCCGCGCAATCTGACTCGTCGATCTGTTGTTGTTGCAGTCAGCCGCCGATATCCAGACTAGAGGGCGGCGTCGAGGACAACACTCCATTTATTGTTGGTCGCGGCGACTTTTTGCGCCCCCACGAAGTGCGAGCCCCCCCATAGGTAGCCTTCGCGGGCCGGCCGCTTCCCCCTCGTCCGCCCCTCAGAAATGGGAGGTGTGCACCAAAAAGGAAACGGCGCGCCGCGGGGTTGCGGCGCGCCGTTACGTGAACAGCGGATGCGAGGAGGCGACCCGCTACAACGCGGCGTACGCCGTGACGACGACCGCGCTGCCGAGGCCGACGTTGTGCTGCAGCGCCCGCCGGGCGCCTTCGATCTGACGCTCGCCGGCCTGTCCGCGGAGCTGCCAGTTGAGTTCCGCGCACTGCGCCAGCCCGGTCGCGCCGAGCGGATGCCCCTTGGACAGGAGCCCACCCGACGGATTGACGACCCAGCGTCCGCCGTAGGTGTTGTCGCCGTCGGCGACGATGCGTTCGCCGCGTCCCGGTTCGGCGAGGCCGAGCGCCTCGTAGGTGATCAGTTCGTTGATGGTGAAACAGTCGTGGACCTCGATCGCATCGAAGCCTTCCGGTCCGTGCCCGACCTGGCGGTAGACCTCCCGTGCGGCACGCGCGGTGATGCCGGCCCCGACGGCGGCAATCGGGTCGCCGGAGAAGCTATCGTCGGCGTCACTGACCATCGCCTGGCCGACGATGGCGACGCGCGCGGGAATGCCGTGCCGTCGCGCGAACTCCGGTGTGCACAGAATCGCCGCCGCCGCGCCACAGGTGGGCGGGCAGCACTGCAGCTTGGTCAGCGGATCGAGCATCGTCTTCGACGCCAGCACCTCGTCGACCGTGATCGGATCGCGGAACACCGAATACGGGTTGTGCGCCGCGTGACTGCGGGCCTTGACCGCGATCCTCGCGAAGGTCTCGGGCTGCGTGCCGTAGCGGTCCATGTGCGCGCGGCCGGCCGCGGCGAACAGATGCAACGCGAACGGCGCCTCGCTCGGGCCGATGTAGTCGTCGGCGACGGCGATGAAGTCGTCGAACGGCGAGGGCCGGTCCGGGAAGACGATCGGCAGCGCACCGGGGCGCATCTGCTCGAATCCCAGCGCGAGCACGCATTCGGCCGCACCGGAAGCGACGGCCTGGCGCGCCAGATACAGCGCGGTCGATCCGGACGAGCAGTTGTTGTTGACGTTGATGACCGGGATGCCGGTCCGGCCGACGTCGTAGACGGCCTTCTGCCCGCAGGTGGAATCGCCGTAGACGTAGCCGGCATAGGCCTGCTGTACCTGGGCATAGCCGATGCCGGCATCGGCCAGTGCATGGCGCGCCGCCTCCGCGCCCATCTGGTGATACGGTGCGCTCTGACCGGGCTTGGCAAAGGGGATCATGCCGACGCCGGCAACGATGACGTTCTGTTCCATCAGAATCTCCAGTCGTTAGGACACACCGCGGCTGCGGTCCTGCCAGAAGCGCGCGCGGATGTCTCGTTTGAGGACCTTGCCGACGGGACTGCGCGGCAGCTCGGGCCAGATGTCCACCGACTTCGGCGCCTTGATGCTGCCGATCCTTTCCTTGCACAGCGCGATGATCTCGTCGGGATCGATGAGGCAGCCTTCGCGCGTCTGCACCACCGCCTTGACCGCCTCGCCCCACTTGTCGTCGGGCACGCCGATCACCGCGCAGTCCTGGATCGACGGGTGCGACAGCACGATCTTTTCGACTTCGGCCGAGTACACGTTGAAACCGCCGGTGATGATCATGTCCTTCTTGCGGTCGACGTGATAGACGAACCCGGCCTCGTCCTGGTAACCGACGTCGCCGGTGCGATGCCAGCCATTGGCGCTGACCTCCGCGGTGGCCTCCGGATTCTTGTAGTAACCGTCCATCACCAGGCTGCCGCCGACGACGATCTCGCCGCGCTCGCCCGGCGGCAGCAACGCGCCGTCGTCGCCCATGATCGCCAGGCGGGTGAGCATCGTCGGGCGCCCGCAGCTCCACAGGCGGTGTTCCCACTCCGGACGCGACAGGGCTTCCAGATGATCCTCGACCGTCATCATCGTGCAGAACATCGGCGCCTCGGCCTGTCCGTAACTCTGCACCATCACCGGACCGAACACGTCGATCGCCTCGCGCAGCTTGTCGGCCGCCATCGGCGAGGCCGCATACAGGAAGCAGCGCAGCGAGCTGTAGTCGAAGTCGCGGACACGCGGATGACCGAGCATCATGTAGATCGCGGTCGGCGGCAGGAACAGATGGGTGATGCGGTGACGCTGGATCGCTTCCATCACGTCCAGCGGCTCGAAGTGATCGAGAACCACCGTCGTCGCGCCGGCCGGCATCAGCGCCATCGCCAGCACACCTGCGGCATGGGTCATCGGCGCGCAGACCAGCTGTACCGGCGGTTCCAGAGACTGCTGATGGATCCAGAACGTCGCGACGATCGCCTCCCAGACGCGCTGGGTCCACATCACGCCCTTCGGACGACCCGTGGTTCCGCCCGTCGACAGGATCGACACCAGTCGCCCAGGTTCCTCCGGCAGCTCCGGCAGCGACGCGGCGACACCGCTGACGAAGGTGTCCAGAGATTCGCAGCCGTCGAGTTCGCGATCGATGCAGACGATGCGCTGCAGCGTCGGCACGCCCTCGCGGATCTTGCCCAGATGGCGCGCCATCGACGAGTGCAGGAACAGCACCTCGCACTCCGTGTTGGCGAGGATGTAGACGTTCTCGTCGATCGCGTTGCGGGCATTGAGCGTGACCCAGCAGCCGCCGGCGAAGAAGGTGCCGAGCACGCAGGCAAAAGCTTCGACGTCGTTCGGGCTGTACACCGCAACGCGCGCCTCGCGCGAGACCTTGTTGGCCAGCGCGCTGCCGACGCGTCGCGAGCGCTCGCCCATCTGTCGAAAGCTGTACTGCACGGCGTCAGAGATGAACGCCGGCCGCTCCGGAAATTTCTGTTCGGCACGCCGAAAGTAGTCGTAGGTCCGCATCGTTCTCCTCGCACACTGCGGTTTTGAACCGAATGTAGCGGGGAGCGGCGGTCTTGCCCCCACCAAAATTGGGGGTTGTGGGCATGGTGGCGCGTAACCGCCCGTTCAGACCAGCGACTGCGCCAGGGCCGCGGCCACCGCCTCGGTGCGGCGCGTCACGTTGAGCTTGGAGTAGATATTCTTCAGGTGCCACGCCACCGTGCTTTCGGCGACGCCGAGCTGGCGTGCGATCTCCTTGTTGGAGCGCCCGACGAACAGCGCCTTGAGCACTTCGAGTTCGCGAGCCGAGAGGTTCGGCGCCACGCAGGGCCGCAGATCGCCGCGCTCGGCGCCGGCACGCAGCGACGCACCACCGCCCAGGGCGTTGAGCACCTCGACCAGATAGTCGTAGGGCACCGACCAGCGCTGGGTGTCGGGGTCCTCGGTCCATTGCGCGTGCGCCGACAGCAGCAGGCGCTTCATCGGCTGCCCCTCGTCGACGAAAGTACGGATCAGACCGCCGCGCGCGGACAGTGCCAGGGCCTTGCCGATGCGCCGGATCGCGGCACGTTCGTCGCCGCAGTCGGCGAGGGCGAGTGCCTTGAGCACCAGCGAATCGAGCAACACCCGCACGCGCCCGCCGGCCTCGGCCTCGGCGATCACCGGCCGCAGAATCGCGGCGGCCTGTTCGGGGCGTCCCTGCGCGATCAGCAGCTGCGCATGGGCGCGATCGATCATGCGGTGACGCCGCGCGCAGGTTGCCAGCGCGCCCTCCGGGCGCGGGCCAGCCACGTCCTCGGCCGATTTCAGCGCGGCGGCGGCCGCCGCCATGTCGCCGCCCTTGGCCAGCAGGCGCGCCCGCTGCGCCAGTGCGGCGATGACGAGCCGGTCGAAGCCGCTGCGCTTGCCGAGCGCCTCGGCCTCCGCGAGCAGATCGAGCGCCTGCCCCTGATGCCCGGCCACGTGCTGCAGTTGCGCCAGCACGAAATGACCGGCGATCACCGCGTCGAGGATCGCGCATTCGTCGACCAACGTCAGGAACTCGTCGAGATAGGCGTGCGCCTCGTCGAGCCGGTTGCGCAGGTAGCTGACCTCGGACAGGAGCACCCCCGGCATCGCAACGACGACCGACAGGCGCCCGAGCCGGTCGGACGCCAGCTTGAACGCCCGCTCGTAGAAGGTCTCGGCCACGTCGAGCGCGCCGGCGCTGACCTCGACCAGACCCCGGAAGCAGTCCGTGTAGACGGCACCGTAGATGCCGTCGGCGCGCAGATGGCGCTCGCGGGCACGCACCGAATAGCGGCGGGCACGATCGAAATCGCCGGCGACATAACAGCTGTACAGCAGCAGGTTGTCGTGCACGCCCTGCACGAACGGGTTGTACTCGACGTCCTCCTCCGGTTCCTCGTGGACGACGGCCAGCATTTCCTCGTCCGAATCGGAGAACACGTAGACGAACAGCTCGGTCGTGCGCAGCTCCGCGAGCAGGGCCTGGGCAGCGTACTGCTCGTCGGCGGACTCCGGCTCCGGAGCGGCCCGCAGCAGGCGCGCCGCGATCCGGAAATGCTCGCGTGCCCGCGCGTAGTCCCGCTGCAGCGCCAGCAGCCAGGCCTGGGCGATGTGCAGCCGCGGCCGCAGATCGGTGACCTCCCGCGGCAGGCGGTCGATCCAGCCAAGGATGGTGCGGACCCGTCCCAGCTTGAGCACGTCCATCCAGCTCGACTCGATGAACTCCGCGGTCCGCTCCCAGTCGCCGGCCTCGATCGCATGCCCGACGGCTTCGCCGATCATGCCGTGGTCCGCATACCAGTTGTAGGCGCGCCGGTGCAGGCCCGGCAGAACCTCCGGGCGTTCCCGCCGCAGCGTCCGCCGCAGGAAATCGGCGAACAGGTGGTGATAGCGGTACCAGCTGCGCTCGTCGTCGAGCGGCAGCATGAACATGTTGGCCCGCTCGAGCCGTGCCAGCACCTCGGCCGAGTCGCAACGCCCGGTGACGGCGTCGCATAGCGACGGGCTGACCCGCTCGAGGATGGAGGTCTCCTGCAGGAACGCCCGCTGACTCGCGGGCAGATTGGCCAACACGTCACCGGCGAGGTACTCGACGATATCGCGATGATTGCCGGAGAACTCGTCGATGAAGCGTTCGCGGTCCTGACGGTCGCGCAACGACAACGCCGCCAGCTGCAGGCCCGCGACCCAGCCGTCGGTCCGCTCGTGCAGCGCGCGCACCCGCCGCTGGTCGAGATCGAGCCCCTGCGATTCGTTCAGAAAGGCGCAGGCTTCGGCCAGCTCGAAGCGCAGATGTTCGGCGCGGATCTCGGTGAGCTGGTTGTGCGCACGCAGGCGCGCGATGACCGCCAGATCCGGCATCTCGCGGCTGGTGAGAATCAGACGCAGATTGGGGGGCGCGGTCTCGAGGAACAGCTCGAGCAGCGCGAGGATCTCGTCCGAGGCGCAGCGATAGAAATCGTCCAGCACCAGGCTCAGCGGAAATCCGGTGGACGCGACCTCGTTGAACAGCGTCATCAGCACTGCGCGGACCGGCACACCGTTGCCGGTGGCGAGCAGCGTCTGCGATGCGATGCCGACGCCGCCGTGCGCCGTCTGCAGCGCGCCGATCGCATGCGCCAGAAAACGGGACGGATCGCGATCGTCGACGTCCAGCGATACCCAGCCGACGCCTTCGCCACCCGAGCGACGTTGCGCGCAATACGCCGCGGTGGCCGTCGTCTTGCCGTATCCGGCCGGGGCGACGAGCAGTATCAGGCGGGCACGCTCCGCTCGCGCCAGCATATCGTTGACGCGTGCACGCTCCACCATTCCCGACGTCGGCAACGGCGGCGTGAGCTTGCTCAATACCACCAGCGGTGCGTTCGGCACTCTCGGTCTCCTCAGCCAAGATACCGCCGGCGCATATTAGGTCGCTGCGCCCACAAACGCACGCGAACCGATGACGCTTCTGCGCCGTGGAAACGCCATTGCGCGACCGCGGGCTCGAAAACCCGCGGTCGCGCCGGATTGTCGTCGACGGTCTCAGCCGCCCTCGATACGTCGCCGCAACTGCTCGTTTTCGGCCTCCAGCTGCGCGATTCGCACATCGCGCGGATGCGGCATGAAGATCGGCTCGATCGCGTCCGCGGACACGGGTTTGTCGGGCCCGCCCGCATACAGATGCTTCGAGTCGTCCCAGCTTCCGTAGTACGGCAGGTTCTTCGGCGGCTCCTTCGCGGTCCAGTCCTTGGCGAACGCGTGGTAGCTGCGGCCCCGCTGCTTGCGGGCCTTGCGCTCGTCGGCGCGCGCGCGCTCGGTCGCGTCCAGATCGACCAGCCCGGTCGCGGGATCGATCACGACCTTGAAGATGCGCTCGGCGACGTCCGGCGACAGCAGATCCTCGTCATAGTCCTTCTTGACCAGGGCCGGATCGCGCTCGAGACAATCGCCGTATGCGCCGCCCGCGCCCTGCGAGATCATGTAGAGCTCGCCCTGCTTGAGGTTCTCGAACTGCAGGCCCATGTGGTGGGTCGAGTAGCGCGCACCGCGGAACGGGCGCTCGTTCATGATCTCGTCGATGTTGTAGCGGAAGCTGCCGGGATCCTTCTTGAACACCTCGAACACGTCGACGTCGCGCACCTTGCACAGCGGATAGGTCGGGCACGCATAGCCGCCGAACAGGCCGCGGGTGTTCGGGATCTTGGAACCGATGCAGGTCACCATGAAGCCCCAGAACGGACTGCCGCGCATCGCCGCCATCACCTGGTAGCCCATGCCGCCGCGGTACTTGCCGAAGCTCATGTTGTTCTTCATCAGACGCTTCGACACCAGCTGCATGAAGGGCACCTCCTCCTCCATGACCTCCTGCTCGCCGATATCCGCCATCGTCGCGAAGATCGGCGCCAGCGAATGCTCGCCATCGGAGTCGGCATGCGCGCCGCCGCCCATGCCGTTGAGGTCGGCGCACAGGTTGCCGACCATCTCGCCGTGCTGGGTGATCCCGCCGTAGATGAAGGTGTTGATCATGTTGTACCAGGGCGCGACGACCTTGGTGTACTTGTGCGGGCTCGAGAACATCAGCTTGGCCAGTCCCAGCTGCGCGCAGGTGAACGCCGGGAAGAAGGTCATCATGCTCTGCGCGTTGGGCGTCTGGTAGGACGAATTCAGCGCCGAGCACTTGTCGGTGATGACGTCGACCGGCGCGAACGCCGCCTGCGTGCGCGGCAGGTCCGGAAACACGAAGGTCAGGAACAGCTGCGAGATCATGCCCTTGAGCGAGGCCTCGACGGTGTTGTTGGCGCGGTTGGCGAATTCCGGACTCGAACCCCTGAAGTCGAAGATCAGCTTTCCGCCCTGCTTGCGCAGCTCGAGATTGATCTTGATCAGGCAGTTTTCGCGCAGGGTCCCGTCGGCGAACAGCATCGTGCGCACGGTTCCGTCCGGCATCTCGGTGATCCGCCGCACGACCTCGGTGCGCACGTCCTCCATGCCCTTGCGCAGGCAGGCGACGATCGCCTCGGCGCTGTACGCCTCCGCACATTCGCGGACGCGCGCCTCGATACGGCGGCAGACGAAGAGCTTGACCTTCATGTCGCCGTACTGGAGCTTCGGTTCGCGCACCGAGTTCTGCAGGTACGTGACCCAGTCCTTCTTCAGCTGGTAGTTCTCGCCGACCTTGACCGGCGACAGCTTGAGGCCTTCCTCGTAGACGCTTTCGGCCGCCGATGGCATGCCGCCGGGCTCGATCGCGCCGTTCTCGCCCTCATGCACCGTCGCGCCGGCCCAGGCGACCAGCTTGTCGCCGACGAAGATCGGCAGCAGCAGCGACTGGTCGGTGTTGTGGATGTTGCCGTAGCGTGCGTCGTTGTGCATGAAGATGTCGCCGGGGCGCACGCCGACCGTCGGGTCCTTGGCCCAGTACTTCATGATGAACTTGACCGGGTGGTGGACCAGCGACGAGAACACCAGGACGCCACCGGTCGACGAGATCGCCAGATCGCCGCTCGCCGAGTAGATGCCGGTGATCAGGTCGCCCCACTTGGCGCCCGGCGCCGCGCCCATCTGCTCCATCATCTCGAAGCCCTCGTTGGCGCCCGCGAGCAGGCGGTCGCGGATCAGGGCGAGCAGGGTCGGGTCTTCGTACTGGCTCAGCGCGGTTTCCTCCAGCGCGGTGCGGGGAGCCAGGTCGTGATGCCCCATGATCTCGGGATCGGGGCCCAGGAACAGGGTCGTGTCCTGAAAGAACTGCGCCAGCTCGCGGTCGTCGCTGGTCGGTTCGAGTGCTGTGCTATCCATCGAAATTCTCCTCAGTATTGCTCTGGGCGGCGGCGCTCAGTCGCGCAGGAACCACGCCGCGCCCTGTTCGCCGGTCACCAGCCGCCAGCCGGGCTCGACCAGATACGTCGTCGCCTCGCTGATGACGACCGCCGGACCCGGGATCAGCGTGTCGGGCTTGAGATCCTCGAGGCGGTACACCGGCGTATCGATGCCGCCGTCGACGCCCACGAAGTGGCATTCGCGACGCGATTTCGGTTGCGGCGGCTTGATCGTCTTGCTGTCGTCGGCCGGGCGCAGGTTCTTGAACTGCACGGTGCTGATCTCGACGTAGGACGCCACCCGGACCGTGATGATCCGGATACCGGCTTCGGGCGCGGCGCTGCCTTCGCCGAAGCGATGCGAATAGTCGTCGGCGAACTTGCGGATCAGCTTGAGCAGGTCGCCACGCGACTCCAGCCGGTGCGTGTCGCAGACCACCGCGGTCTGCACCAGCTGGTTGCCGTAGCGCATGTCGAACTCGACGCGGTGGCGCACGGCCTCTTCGGGCATGTTCTGGCGCCGGAGGTCTTCCCGTCCCTTGGCCTCGAGCTGTTCGATGGTCTCGTTGACCATGCTGAAGTCGCTCATCATCGTGCGCGTGATCGAGTCGTAGACCGACAGGTAGATCGAGCGCTCGTGAATGTGCATCTGGTTCATGTTGCCGGCGCCGACCGCCGAGAACACCGAGCTGAACGGCGGCACCAGGATGCGACGGATGCCAAGGACGTTGGCGATACCGCAGGCATGCAGCGGTCCGTTGCCGCCGTAGGCGAGCATCGTGAACTGGCTCGGCTCGTAGCCCCGGGTCCGCAGTTCCTGCGAGATGCCGTTGGCCATGTTGTTGTCGACCTTCTGCTTGATCAGACGCGCCGCATCGATCGGATCCAGATCCATCGGATCGCAGATCTCGTCCTCGAGCGCCGACTTCGAGCGCTTCGGATTGAGCTTGAGCGCGCCGCCGGCGTAGTTCTCGGGATCGAGATAGCCCAGCACCAGATCGGCATCGGTCACCGTCGGCAGCAGGCCGCCGCGGTCGTAGCAGGCTGGCCCCGGATCGGAGCCGGCGCTGGCCGGTCCGGCCTGCACGGTTTCGTGCATGCGGTCATAGCGGGCGATCGATCCGCCACCGGCGCCGAGCGTGACCAGATGCACCATCGGCACGGTGACCAGCCAGCGTTCGATGACGGGATTGAAGTCATAGAACTTCACGCCGCCCTTGACGACCAGACCGATGTCGAACGAGGTGCCGCCCATGTCGGTGCAGATCACGTTGCCCAGATCGGTCTCGGCGGCCAGATGTTCGGAGGCATGGATGCCGGCGACCGGACCCGAATGGATCGTCTGCAGCGCATCGGTCGAGTTGAGCTGCGCCATCCCGCCGGAGTTGTGGATCACCAGCATCGGCCGCTTGTAGTCGTGCTCGCGCAGGTTCAGCGCCAGCGACGACAGGCCGTGATACATGGCGCTGTGCAGGAACGCGTCCATGATCGCCGACGACGAGCGCACGTACTCGCCCTTACGCCCCGCAACGAGGTGCGAGAGGATGATCGGATTGGCCCCGAGCATGTGCGACGGAAACTCTTCGTTGATGATCTCCTCGGCCAGCAGCTCGTGCGCCGGGTTGACCACGGCGTTGACCAGGGCGACGACGAAGGCCTGCGCGCCCTGGTCGACCAGCTTGCGGATCTGCAGACGCATGTCGTCGACGTCGAGCCCGAGCAGGACCTCGCCCTTGGCGTCGATGCGCTCGCGCACACCGGCAATCAGCGGGATCGGGACCAGCGGGTCCGGGCGCGTCGCCGCCGGCAGGTCGCGCTGCACCAGATCGGGCATGCCGTCGCCGTATCCGCGGCTGCGGCACAGGGGCACGCTGCTCTCGAACCCGGCGGTGGTCAGCAGCCCGACGCGGGGGCCCTTGCGTTCGATCAGCGCGTTGGTGCCGAGGGTCGTCGCGTAGCGCACCGAATCGACGCCGGACATGACGTCCTTTAGCGTGATGCCGAGACTCTCGTACGCCTTCTGCAGCGCCTGATTGAAGCCGATCGCCAGATTGTGCTTGGTCGTCAGCGCCTTGGCCTGGACGTACTGGTTGTCCCAGACCAGGAAACAGTCGGTGAAGGTGCCACCGATGTCGACAGATACTCTTTTCATGGAAGGCTCCTCGCGACTCAGTGGCTGTGACCGTGATGGCGACGTTCCCAGACCATGTCGGGCCCGGTCGCCGGCGCTTCGAGTTCGGTCCGGTCGGCCCACTGGGCCTTGAGCGCGTCGATGTCGAGTTCGAGATCGTGCGGCAGCGGATGGCCGGGCGGCAGGTAGTCGACCTCCATCATCGTGGCGCACTCGGGGCAGTAGTACTCGACGATGCGGATCCAGTCCGGATCCGGCGCGAAGGTGAACTCGTACTTCGGATCGAGAATCGGGTCGTGGATCTCCCGGGGATCGCGCTCGTACACCAGCAACCCGTGCTTGTAGTTCTCGCGCGCCGGACCGATGACGTGGTTGCAGCAGCGGCATACCCATTGCTCGCGATCCAGATCGATGAGCAGGTATTCGGTGGCAAAGACTTTCATGTCGGTCAGCCTCCCTGACGACGTTGGGCGACGAGGTCGCGATTGCTGTTCATCTGGAACGACCAGCCGGCGGGGATACGGCAGGTGAAGTAGTCGTCCTCGACCAGGGCCGGACCCTCGGCGGCGGCGCCCGGCTGCAGCCGGTCGAGCCTGAACACCGCGGCGTCGTGCACGCGACCATCGGTTTCGAGGCAGTTGCGATGCGCCTGCGGCTTCGGCGCCTTGCCGGATGCCGCATCGCCCGGGCTCAGTGCGAACTTGGAGATCGCCTGCGACACGCGCAGACGCAGGCGCAGCTCGTCGGCGCCGGCGGCCTGCTCGGGCAAACGGATCGGGTCGGACAGTTCGACGACCTCGGACGCGTCGCCGCGGACGATGACCAGGCTGGCGCTGATCGCGCAGGTTTCCGGCGTGAAGCCCTCGGCAAAGATGTCCCGCTCGGCCCGCGTCCGAAGCTTGTCGAACGCCGCGGCCAGTGCCCCGGCGCTGGGCTCGACGGTGCTCTCGTACGAATGCGCGATGTCGGAAAAGCCGATGCCGAACGCACTGAAGACGGCAGCCATGCGCGGAATCAGCACGGTCCCGATGCCGGCACGGTCGGCGACGGTGCAGGCAGCGATCGGCCCTCCACCCCCGAAGGCCAGCATCACCGCGCCGGCCTTGGGCTTGGCCTCGGCGACGATGCTGTCGGCGATCTTGCGGTCATAGGCCTCGACGATCGCCAGGGCCGCCTCCTCGACGTTGCGCCCCAGGGGCTCGGCGACGTTGCGCTCGATCGCGTTGCGGGCGCGCTCGACGTCGAGCTTCAGGGTGCCGCGCAGATAGGTCGCCGGATCGAGATAGCCGAGCACCAGATAGGCATCGGTGACGGTCGCCTCGGTGCCGCCCTGGCCGAAGCAGGCCGGGCCCGGCAGCGCGCCGACGCTCTCTGGGCCGACCGTGATCGCGCCGTCGGCGACGCGCATCACCGAACCGCCGCCGGCGCCCACCGAGCGCACCTCCATCATCGGCATCGACACCGGAATGCCCTCGACGTCGCCGTAGAGGTTTTCGCGGGCGCGGCCCTGGTGCACGCAGCCGATGTCGGTCGACGTGCCGCCGATGTCCATCATCACCACTTCGTCGTGGCCGTAGTGGCGCGCGAAGGCCTCGGTTCCGGCCAACCCGCCGCGCGGACCGGAGCTGTAGGTCTTCAGCGCCACGGTCTTGGCGACGCGCGTGGAGTTGTCGTCGTTGCGGTAGATCAGCAGCGGCTTGTGCAGGTTGCGGTCGCGCAGCGCCGACTCGGCACCGTACAGGAACGTGTCGATCGACGGATGCAGGAACGAGTTGAGGATGCTGCTCCAGATGCGGCGACGGTCGTCACCCAGCTCGACCAGCTCGCTGGACAGCAGGATCGGCACCGCGCCGAGCAGATGGCGCGGGAAGCGCCGGTTCAGCAGACGGCGCACGCGCGCCTCGTCGGCGGCGACGTCGTTGCCGCCGAGCGCCAGCACGATGCGGCCGGCGCCCGCCGATACCAGATCGTTGACCGCCTGGGTCAACTGCGCGGCCAGGGTGTCGTCGTCGGCGTTCGCGTCGAGGTGCTGGACGCGGTCACCGACCACGACGTCGAACAGACGCCGCTCCGGCTCGGTACCGGTCAGCGCCGACGGGTCGTAGCCGCGGCTCAGCAGGAGTCCGAGCATCGGCCCCTTGCGTTCGACGACGGCGTTGGTGCCCTGCGTGGTCGAATAGCGGATGTGCTCCGATTCCGACAGCAGGCGGACCAGGTCCTCGCCGCCGTAGATCTCGCCCGACAGGCGGGTGAGCACGTCCAGAAAGCACTTCGTCAAGTCATACGGCGTGGTCAGGGCCTTGGCGTGATACAGGGCACCGCCATGGACCGCGCAGGCGTCGGTCAGGGTTCCGCCGTTGTCGATACTGATCAATATACCCATCGCACTCCTCCTTATGGGCTCCGGGTCTCCGTCGTTTTCGTTGCAGAGCCGACCTGGGGCCACCGGTCGACGCGCCATTGCAGGCTACTGGGCGCTTCCGGGGCCGAACCCCCCAATGCTGTGAGGTCGATGACGACCGTCTTGGGGGGCAGGGCAAGGGGCAGGGTGGGGCGGAGGATAGGGGTGCAGGGGCGGCACGGCGGGCCAGGGCCGGACCGGGACGTCCGATGCCGCAGTGCAGCAAAAACGCCGGCGGCGTGAGAAACCGGGCGCCGTCAGCGCCCGCGGCGGCCCTTGAGCGAGTCCTTGAACTGCTGCATCCCGCTCAGCAGCTCCGGCGCCGGGCTCGGGTATTGCAGATCGAGCTGCTGCAGGGCCTTGTGCACGATTTCGGCGACGGCCGCGCGCATGTACGGTTTGCTGTCCGCCGGAATCACATACCACGGCGCCCACGGATGGGAGGTGGCGCGGATCGCGTCGCGGTAGGCGGCCATGTACTCACCCCAGTCGGCACGGGCCGCGAGATCGGCGACGTCGAACTTCCAGTTCTTCTCCGGCTCGTCGAGCCGCTCCAGCAGGCGCCGGCGCTGCTCGGCGCGGGAGACGTTGAGCCAGAACTTGAGAATCAGCGTGCCGTTGCGCGCCAGATGGCGTTCGAATGCACAGATCGATTCGTAGCGCTGCCGCCACAGTTCGTCATGGTTCTTGGGGACCGATGGCAACCGCTGGCGTTGCAGATGATCCGGCATCACGCGGACCGCGAGCACTTCCTCGTACCAGCTGCGGTTGAACACGCCGATGCGCCCGCGTTCCGGCAGCGCGCGGACATGCCGCCAGAGAAAGTCGTGGTCGAGCTCGTTCTCGGATGGCGGCCGGAACGCCGTGACCTGGCAGCCCGCCGGGTTGACCCCGGACAGCACCGCGCGAATCGTGCCGTCCTTGCCGGCGGCGTCCATCGCCTGGAAGATCAGCAGCACCGCATGGCGATTATCGGCGTAGAGCACTCTTTGCAGACGATCGAGCTGCTCGACGCAGTTCTCAAGGCGACGCTTGCACGCGGCCTTGTCCGGTGCGCCCCGGGGGGGCTTGGTATGCGACTCGTGCAGGTCGAAGTCCTCCCCGGGCAACACCAGGTGGGGACTCTCCGGCGGGGAATATCCGTCGTGCGGCATGGCGCTCCTGCGTTTCGGCGTGAACGCAGTGTACGCCCTGCATGCAGCGGCGGCGCTCAGCCCTGGGGGCCGGGGACCACGTAATACAGCACCGCGAAGAAATGCAGCACGCTGCCACCGAGCACGAACATGTGCCAGATGGCGTGGTGGTAGCGCAGGCGCTCCCAGACGTAGAACGCCACGCCACCGCTGTAAGTGATCCCGCCGGCCACCATCAGTGCGAGTCCGCCCGGCTCCAGATTGCGCAGCAGCGGCTGCACGGCGGCGACCGCGCACCAGCCCATGCCCAGGTAGATCGCCAGCGAGACCTTTTCGAAGCGGCCGGTCGCGAAGATCTTGAACGCGACGCCGGCCGCCGCCAGCGTCCAGGTGAATCCGAACAGGCTCCACCCCCACGCGCCGTTGAGCGTGATCAGGGTAAAGGGCGTGTAGGTTCCGGCGATCAGGAAATAGATCAACGAGTGGTCGATCACCCGCAACACCCGCTTGGCCCGGGGCAGCGGAATGCTGTGGTACAGGGTCGACGCCGTGTACATCAGCACCAGCGTCGCGCCGAACACGCTGACCGCGGTGATATGCCAGGCGTCGCCATAGACGGTCGCGCGCGCCACCAGGATGGTGAGACCGACGATCGACAGCACGATGCCGAGACCGTGCGTGATCGCATGGGCGATCTCCTCGCCGAGCGAATAGACCTTGTCCGAAACGTGCACCCCCAGCACGTCGTGCGGGTGGTGCGGTCCCAGTCCCTGATGCTGCTCGGCGTTCACGATTCGCGATTCCCGGAATGGAGATGAAACGGACTCACGCGGCCGGCTCGACCCTCAGTGTCGCGCCGTCGGCCGCGATGACCCGCACGACGGTCCCAGCCGGGACGTCCGGTCCGGTGATCCGCCACTGCGAGTCGTCGACCCTGAGCTTGCCGACGCCGTTGACGATCGCATCGCGCAGCGTGAACGAGCGGCCGACGTAGGAATGTCCGCGGCGATTGAGGGTAGGGCGGTCACTTTCCGCCGGCGGCCGGTAGCGGCGCCAGACCACGACCGTGACCACTGACAGAATCGCGAACACGACCCATTCGGCCTGCCACGCCATGGCCGGCAGCAGCCAGGCGAGGCCGCCGACGACCAGCGCCGAAACGCCCATCCACAGGAACACGGCCCCGGGCATGAACGCCTCCAGGATCAGCAGACCGAGCCCGGCAACCCACCAGTGCCAGAACGGCATGGTCTCGACATAGGCGACGACGTCGTTCATGTGCGCGCGCCACCACCGGCGCCGTCGCTGCCGACCTTGCGCGCCAGCTCGGCAATGCCGCCGATGGCGCCGATCACGCTGCTGGCCTCCAGCGGCATCAACACCAGTTTCTCGTTCGGACTGGTCGCGATCCGGGCCAGCGCCTCGACATACTTGGTCGCGACGAAGTAGTTCACCGCCTGGATGTCGCCCTGCTCGATCGCCTTGGAGACCATCGCGGTGGCCTCGGCTTCGGCCTGGGCCTGGCGCTCCCGCGCCTCGGCATCGCGGTACGCGGCCTCCTTGCGGCCCTCGGCTTCCAGGATCTGCTCCTGCTTCTGTGCCTCGGCGGCCAGAATCTGGGCCTGGCGCTCGCCCTCGGCCTTGAGAATCGCCGATTGCCGTGCGCCCTCGGCCTCCAGGATCGAGGCCCGCTTGAGACGCTCGGCCTTCATCTGCTGGGCCATCGCGTTGACCAGATCGGTCGGCGGCCGGATGTCCTTGATCTCGATTCGGGTGACCTTGACACCCCAGGGCGTCGTCGCGTCGTCGACCACCGTCAGCAGCTGGGCGTTGATGTGATCGCGCTGGGACAGCAGCTGGTCCAGATCCATCGAGCCCATGACAGTACGCAGGTTGGTCATCGTCAGCTGCATGATCGCCAGTTCCAGGTTCTGGACCTCGTAGGCGGCCTTCGGCGCGTCGAGGATCTGGAAGAACACCACGCCGTCGACGCCGACCATCGCGTTGTCCTTGGTGATGACCTCCTGCGACGGCACGTCGAGGACCTGCTCCATCAGCGACAGCTTGTGGCCGACGCCGTCGATATAGGGAATCAGCCAGTGCAGTCCAGGCGCGAAGGTCGCCCGGTACTTGCCGAAACGCTCGATCGTGTACTCCATGCCCTGCGGCACGGTCACGACGCCCTTCCACAGCGTCACCAGCGCGAATACGACAAAAACCGCAACAACGGCACTCATGTCCCTCTCCCCGGGCCGCTCGGCCCAACCGTGACGGGAGCTAGTCTAGCCCGCAAACGTGGCACCGATGCGGCGATCCGGTCACGTCTGCTCGGCCGACGCCGCCTGCGCCATCTGCCGGATCCGTTCCAGCATCGCGTAAAACCCGTTGCGGCGGTTCATCGAGATGTGACTCTGCAACCCCAGGCGCTCGAACACGCCGTCGACATCCGCATCGAGGATCTGCTGCGGCGTCCGCCCGGACAGCAGCTTGAACAGCAACGCGATCAGGCCCTTGACGATGTGGGCATCCGAATCGCCGCGGAATTCCAGCGTCAACGGCGGCCCGGGCTGGCGCTGGCAGGTCATCCAGACCTGCGACATGCAGCCCCGCACCTTGTTGGCGTCGTTGTGATCTTCCGGCGGCAGCGGCTCGAGCTTGCGACCCAGCTCGATCAGATAGCGGTAACGCTCTTCCCAGTCGCCCAGCAGTTCGAACGTCTCGATCAGTTCTTCGGTATCCATCCGCATAGGGTAAGCTCGTCACGTCCATCAATCATTCAAGGCTTTGTCACAGAAGCGATTTTGACTAGCGACTTTTGTCTACTGCAGAAACCGTGCGCAACGCCGCTAAGCCCTTACTGAAAGGAATCCAGGCGCCCGGACACAAGAATGGACAAGACCTTCACCGCGCTGCTGATCGAGGACGACGCCTTCGTGCGCAGCACGATCGCCCGGCAACTCGGCGAGCTCGGCGCAAGCCGGGTCGATACCGCCGCCGACGGCGCCATCGCGCAGGCCAAGCTGGCCTCCGGCGAACCGTTCGACCTGATCGTCTCCGATCTGATGCTGCCAGGACTCGACGGCGTCGAGCTGATGCGGGCGATGGGCGAACACCATGCCGATACCGCGCTGGTCCTGATCAGCGCCGTCGACGAAAGCATCCTGCGATCGGTTGCGGTGCTGTCCCGCCAACGCGGCCTGCGGGTGCTCGGCGCGCTGCGCAAACCGGTCCGCCTCGAAACCCTCGGCGCGCTGATCGCCGCCATCCGGCCGGGCACGGCTCCGGTGCGACCGCCACGGCGGGCGCCGGTGGACGCGGACCGGCTGCAGCAGGCGATCGCGCGCGGCGACATCGAACTCCTGGCCGCTCCCTGCGCCATGATCGACAACGGCCATATCCACAGCATCCAGATCCGGGGGCGCTGGACCCCGGCCGGCGACACCCCGGTGGATCACGACGCGCTGCTGGAAACCGCCGAAAGGCACCGGCTCACCGGCGCCCTGACCGATTACCTGATCGTCCGCAGCCTGCAGCAGATCGCGCAGTGGTGGCTGGACGGCGTCCGCGCCCCCGCATTCCTGACGCTGCCGGCGCCGGCGCTGGCACGCCTGGATTTTCCGGACGCGCTGAACCGGCGCCTCCGCCAGTCCGGCGTGATCCCGGAACTGTTCGGCATCGGCGTTCCCGAGCACCATCTCAGCGACGACTGCGGCCTGCTCGATGTGTTGTCCCGCTTGCGCATGCGGGACATTCCCGTCTGCATCGACACCTTCAGCAGCGGCTGCAGCCCGTTCGTGCGCCTGCAGCGGATTCCCGCCAGCATCGTGCGCCTGGATCCGACCCTGCTGGAACTGCACGGCGTCAGTTCGCGCCTGTTGGAACACGCGCTGCGCACCGCCGCCAGCCTGCAACTGCCCGCGATTGCCGACGGCACCGCCCACGATCACCACCTTGAACGCCTGCGGTCACTGGGCTGCAAACTGGTCCAGGGCCCCTGGGTGACACCCGCGGTGGCCGCCGGGGCGCTGCCGGCCTGGATGCAGTCGCGGCAGCAGACGCCTCCACCGCGCATGCCGCCCCTCGACCAGGCCACCGCCAATGTCGCCGCTGGCCGTTGATCCGGGCACATCGTCGCCGCCGGCGTTCGACGCGCTGGTCGTCGACGATGACGACTTCGTCCGCACCGTGGTCGCCCAACAGCTGCGGGGACTGGGCGCCGGCGAAATCACGCTGGCGTCGGGCGGGCATCAGGCACGCGAGTTGCTGCGCGACCGGCGTCACTTCGAGCTGATCGTCTGCGATCTGATGATGCCGGATTCGGACGGCGTCGAGCTGCTGCGGGACATCGCCAGCGAGAGCCCCGGGTCCGCCCTGATCTTCATGAGCAGCGCCGACCCGAAAGTCCTGCGCAGCGTCGAGCACATCGCCGTCAAGCGCATGCTGCACGTGCTCGGCAGCGTGCAGAAACCGATCCGGTCGGCGAGCCTGAAGGAGCTGGTCCGGCGCATGGACCGCGGACGCCCGGACTGCCCCGATCAGCAACCCTGCGCCGGCGTCAGCGAGGCGATGCTGCGCGACGCGATCCTCAATCACCGCATCCGCATCGCCGTCCAGCCCCAGCTCAACCTGCTGACCGGCGAGGTCGAATCAGCCGAGGCGCTGGCGCGCTGGACCCGGGACGACGGCACCGCCATCGGACCGGGCCTGTTCCTGCCGCTGGCGGAGCGCTGCGGGCTGATGGATGCGCTCACCGACAGCGTCGTCGAGCAGGCACTGGCTGCCGTCGGCACCCTGCACCGGGCGGGGATCCGCATGCGCATCGCGATCAACATCTCGCCGTCGACGCTCGCCCAGCCGATCCTCCCGGAGCATCTGGTCGCGGTGGCACGGCGTCATGGCGTCCAGGCCAGCCAGATCGTCATCGAAGTCACCGAGACCGGCATCGCCGGTGATGCCCTGCCGCCGCTGGAGGTACTGACCCGGTTCCGGCTGAGGGGCATGGAACTGGCGATCGACGATTTCGGCACCGGCTACTCGTCCCTGGCACGGCTGCGGCACATCCCGTTCACCGAGCTGAAGATCGATCGCAGCTTCGTCGCCGCCGCCCGCGCCGACCAGGAAGCCCGCCGGATCGTCGAGTCGAGCGTGCGGCTGGCGCGCGACCTTGGCCTGAGGACCGTCGCCGAGGGCATCGAGCGTTGCGAGGACGCCGCCCTGATGCGGGCACTCGGCTGCGATCTGGGTCAGGGTTTCCATTTCGCCAGGCCGATGCCGCCGGCGCAGTTGCTCGACTGGATCGGCTCGCGCTGACGAGCGGCCGGCGCGCCATCGGCGCGCCAACCGCCGCACATGCCCCGGTGTATGCTTCGCCAGACAGGGGGGAATGCCCCTCCAGGCGAGACGGGAGGCCTATGCAGAACGTGGCGTCAGCGCTGGTCGTCGATGACGATCTGTTCGTTCGCACGACCATCATGCAGCAACTGCGTGCGGTGGGACTCCATCGGGTCGAAGGCGCCGCCGACGGCGGCGAGGCACGGCGGCGCCTGGCGTCGGGAGAACGCTTCGACGTCGTCATCACCGATCTGCTGATGCCGGGGGAAGACGGCCTGCAACTGCTGCGCGCGCTGTCGACCGAGCACGCCGTGCCGTCGGTGATCCTGATCAGCGGACTCGAATCCAAGCTGCTGCAGGCTGCCGAGCAGATCGCCCAGCAACGTGGCATCCGGGTGCTCGGCAGTCTGGTCAAACCGATCTCGACCATCACGCTGCGGACGCTGCTCGAGCGCGCCGGCACCCCGCAGGAGCGGGACACCGAACCCGCCGACGGCAACGAGGCGCCGGACATCACGCCGGAGGAACTGATGGCCGCGTTGCACAGCGACGAGATCCACATCGCGCTGCAGCCCCAGGTCAGGACGCTCGACAACTGCCCCTATGGCGCCGAAGCCCTGGCGCGCTGGACCCCGGCCGGGCGCAAGCCGGTCCCGCCGGCATTGTTCGTCGCGCTGGCCGAACGCAGCAATCTGATCACCGCCTTGACCGACACCATCGTGCGGCAGGCCTTCGCCACCGCGGCCGACTGGCAGCACCGTGGCCTCGGCCTGCACGTTTCGGTGAACCTGGCCCCGTTGACCCTCGGCAGTCTGGATATCCCCGATCGCCTGGTGGCGGCGGCGCGAGCCGCCGGCGCGTCCCCGGGCAGGATCGTGCTCGAGGTCACCGAGGGCGGCATCGTCGATCAGGGCACCAACGTCCTTGAGGTGCTCACACGACTGCGGCTGGCCGGCTTCGGCATCTCGATCGACGACTTCGGCACCGGCTATTCCTCGCTGCAGCGGCTCAACTGGGTACCGTTCACCGAACTGAAGATCGACCAGTCTTTCGTCAAGGCGGCGCCGGGCGACGCCAAGGCCCGCAGCATCGTGCAGTCGAGCATCGTGCTGGCACGGGATCTGGGTCTGATCAGCGTTGCCGAGGGCGTGGAGACCGCCGAACAGCGCAGCCTGCTCGGGGAACTCGGCTGCAACGTCCTGCAGGGCTACTACGTCTCGCCGCCGCTGCCGCCTGAGGAAGCCTCGGCGTGGTTGTCGACGCGCATCGACAACGGATCCGACGCCGACAGATAGTCCCGCAACCGCTGGTAGGCCTCGCGCACCCTGGGCAGCTCGGCCGCTGCGCCGGCCGCATCGCTCTTGCGGGCGGCAACCTGCAGATCTTCCAGCGCGTGGGTCAACGGACGCGCGCCGAGCGTTCGCGACGAGCCGAGAAACCGGTGGATGCCGGCGCGCAGGGCTTCGAAGTTCTCCGCCGCCAGCGCGTCCTCCATCGTCTGGACCAGTCCGTCGTTGGCCCGCATGAATTCGCGGAACAGACCCTGGATCACCAGCGGGTCGTCTCCGACCAGATCGTGGAGCACCTTGATCTCGACCGGCGGTTCGCTGCTGGGTTCGCCGGATTCGACCCAGCGCTGGAGGCGCCTGGACAGCTCGTCGAGCGCAACCGGCTTGGCGATGTAGTCGTCCATGCCCGCCTCGCGGCATTGCAGCGGAATCGACGTGAACACGTCCGCGGTCATCGCGATGATCGGCAGCCGTCCGCGACGCAGACCGCTGCGCTCCAGCGCGCGGACCTCGCGGGCGAGGTCGTAGCCGTCCATCCGCGGCATGTGCAGATCGGTGATCAGCGCCGAATAGTCGCGTACCTTCAACTTGTCGAGCGCCACCTTGCCGTCTTCGGCCACGTCCGCGTCGAGCCCCAGCAGGTTCAGCTGGCGTCGCACCACCATCTGGTTGGTCGGATGGTCCTCGGCCACCAGGATCGAGCCGCGCAGCCGCTTGCGGGGTTCCGCCGCGATCACCGGCCGCTTGACGGTGGCACGCATGCCGGCGATCTCCGCGATGCGGCGCAGCAGTTGCCGCCGGCTCAGCGGACGCCGCAGGGACATCTCGGTCCGGCCCGCGGCATCGATGCGCTCCAGACGCAGGATGTGTTCGGCACTGAACTTGTCTTCGATCCCCCCGTGCGGCCCGGTCCAGTCGGACAGGCGCAACTGCACCGCTTCGGGCCGCCAGGTCACGCCGGCTCCGATGATCTCGACGCCCGCGGCGGCCGCGTAACCCCTCAGGGTACGCAGCTCGTCGGGATCCTCGATATGCAGTTGCAGCTGCACCGCGCCCGCCGGCAACGACGATGTGATGACGCCCCGCTCCTGGCCCGGTTCGATCTCGAGCGGCACCCGGAACCAGAACGTGCTGCCGTGTCCCGGCGCGCTGTCGAAGCCGATCTCGCCGCCCATCTGCTCGACCAGTCCGCGGCAGATCGACAGGCCGAGGCCACTGCCTCCGAAACGGCGGGTGGTGGACGTCTCCACCTGACTGAACGGCTTGAACAGGCGGTCCCACAGCTCTCGGGGAATACCGATTCCGGTATCGCTGATCGAGACCTGCAGATCGACCCTGTTCCCCGCCTGTTCAGCGCCGACCTCGACCAGTACCCGCCCCCGCTCGGTGAATTTCACCGCGTTGCTGCAGAGGTTGTAGAGCACCTGGCGCAGCCGCGTCGGATCGCCGATGACACGCGCCGGAACCCCGGTGGCGATCGACGAGATCAGACGCAGGGATTTCTGGCGCGCACCGGCCGCAACGGTTTCCAGCACACCGTCGATCATGTCCTCGACCGACAGTGGCACCCGTTCGAGATCGATCCGGCCGGCTTCGATCTTGGACAGGTCCAGAATGTCGTTGAGCACGCCGAGCAGCATCTGCGCCGAATCCCGGATCACGCGTACGGATTCGTGCTGCTCGACGTCGAGCTGGGTCTGATCGAGCAGCTCCAGCATGCCCAGCACGCCGTTCATCGGCGTCCGGATTTCATGGCTCATGACCGCCAGGAAGCGGGTCTTGGCCTCGTTGGCCGCTTCGGCCGCATCCAGCCGCTGCAGGCGATCCGCCAGCCAGCTCGCGGTCTCGCGCAAGACGTCGACCTCATCGGCGAAGCGGCCCGGCTTCGACTGCGCCAGCTCGGCCTTGGCCTCGCCGAAACGCCGTTGCGCCAACAGCGGCAACGCCTGCGTGACCTGCGCCAGGCGGCGCGTCGCGGTGCCGACCAGCAGGAACAGCGCGACGGCGGATGCGACCAGTCCGGCCAGCGTGACCAGGAAGCCGTTGCGCACGTCCGAGGCAATGCCCGTGAGTTCACCGGACTCGTCATAGAGGTAGACGACCGAGATCGACTCGCCCAGAGACTGCCGGACGTGATCGTGCCGGATACGATAGGTCCGGGTGTCCAGATGAATCCGGCGCGGGGCCTGTTCAGCGTTTCCGACCTCGGTCAGATCCCCCGCCTGCGCAATCACCGGAGACAGCGCGGGCGCGTTGGTCAGCAGCGCCACGGCGGATACGCTCTGTTCAACGCGCGGCGCATGGTCCTTGAGCAGGCCGACATCGACGCCGGTATCGCGCCGAAAGCCCAGCAGGGCGTCGACGACGGACTCGCCGATCAGGACGACAGCGGGGCTCCCGGACTGATCGAAGGCCGGCGTCGCCACCAGATGCTCGCAACTTTCGGCACAGACCACCTCGCTGATCGGGCGACGCTGCTGTATCACCGCCGACACAAGCTCATGCAGGCGCGGATCCGAGTCGGAGGACCAGCCGATTTCCTTGCGTAACAGATCCCCGTCGAAGTCGAAGAACAGCAGGCGGGTGATCGAGGTCTGAAGCTCGGGCGACAGTCCCTCGGCCGCTGCGTCGGCGTTGTCCATCCGGATCGAAGTGGCCAGCTGGGCGGCAATCCTCGCGAGCTGCGTCGCCGCCTGATCGAGCTGGTCGATGAGGCGTTCGTTCAATGCGGCAAAGCGCTGATCGATGGCGCGCTCGTGGCGATCGACCAGTGTCCGGTAGTGCAGATAGCCCAGAAAGAGATGGACGCCACCGAGCAGGGCGAGCATCACCGCGAACGATTTCCAGCGCAGGCCGAGGACGCGCCGGGGCAACTGGGGCTGATCGGGCGATGGCGCCGTGCCTGCCGGTGCGGAGTCCGTTTCGTTGCTCACTGGCCGGGGCTCACCGCAAAACGCGCGCTAGAAGTGATATCCCACCATCAGCAGGAACAGGTTTCCGTCCGCCTCGATCATGCGCCCGCCATTCTCGAGTCTCGGTACCGTCGCGCTGCCGCGGATGACGTGATACTCGCCCCAGACCCCCCAATGACGGTCCGGTAGCCATTTCACACCTGCAGTCAGGTCCCGCGCGTAGCGGCGATGACGGTCGCCGCCGGTCGCCGCGGCGTAGTCGTCTCCGCTGCGATCGTTGCGATCCGGCCAGTACAGGTCGTAGCGCAGCATTCCGGTCCAGCGCTCATTGAAGCGGTAGTCGCCCTGGACATAGCCCCCGTCGCTGCGCCCGAAGCTGCGCCCCGTCAGATTGGTCCGGGTGGTGGTGCTGGTCAGCACGTACTCCGAGGTGATGCTGTAACGTTCCGCGTTGTAGGCCAGAGACCCGATCCAGACCGTCGCATCGATCGTGCCGCTGACCGGATTGGTGGGTGCCGGGTCGGCCTCGATTCCCGTGGTGGTATAGGTCAGCGCGGCTCGCCAGGCACCGGCACCCCATTCGTCCATCAGCCGCATGATGAAAAACCCGTTGATGCGGACATCGTTCGGAACCGGCTCCGTCGAACCGAACAGAATCTTCTTCTGCCGCTGACTGGCATCCGTATCGAGGCCACGGGTCGCAACCAGCGAAAAATAGTGGTCGCCGCTGTTGAAACCACCGTAGACCTGCCCCCGTCCGACGAAAACAGCAGGGCCCTGATCCCCGTGGACTCGAAGTACACCGAGCCCGGCAGCAATACCCCGGGACGGGTGAACACGACATCGCGGGAATCGTTGTAGAGCCCGTAGTAGTTCTTGACGCGGCCGGCGCGGATGCCGGCGTTGTAATTCATGGTCGAGAACAGCCGGTAGTCGGCAAACCCGTAGTCCAGCCGCGGCTGCCCGTCGTCGATCTCGCCGAACTTGCGGACCAGCCCCTGGGCCGACACCGTCAACGGGCCGTAGGCGACCGAGCCGTTCAGGCCGAGTTCGAAGAATTCAAAGCTCCCGTCGAGGCTGGAACCCACGTAGTTGTTGCCGTCGGAGTGCGCATAGGCCTGCGCCGCAAAGCCGTGGATCTGATATTGCAGCGGCCGCGCGGCGGCGGAGTTTCCGGCCACAGCGGCGGTCAGCGTCATCAGCAGCAACATGATCCGTCGCCAGCGCACGGCGGCATGTCGGACATCTGTGCGGTCGCTCATGGCTGTACTCCTTGCTGAAGCACGAGCAGCCCTCGCGCAAGGGCGCGGGACGACTCACCGGTCTTGGACTGCGGCTCGGCCGCATCCGGGCGGCTCGCTTCCGAGGCATATCCGATGGCACCGGCCGTGTTCTGGATCCTGCGCCGCATTTCCGCCTCGCTCGTCACCATCGTCGGCGCAAAGCCGGTGCCGGTGTACACCAGCTTGTCCCAGGCGTTGCGCAGCACATAGGGATAGGTCGAAAGCAGTTGCCGGCAAAACTGGGCATGAAGGGGATGGTCATCGGGAAAGGTGAACACCCTGATCGGCCGGCCATCGGGCCAGCTTGAGACCCGCCCCGCGTAGATCGCCAACAGCATGCGCCGGTCGACTTCGACACCCTGACGATCCGGCGACAACAGCACTTCGACAGCATCGGCCGCCCAGGTGCTCGGCGCGACCCCCTGCAGGCTCATCCCCAGCACCCAGAACGCGACCCACGCCCGCATGGCCTTGCGCCACCGCCCCGTCGCCCGAGGCCGCCGCGTTTGCCTTCCGGATGTATCGCTCAGGCCACCCATGTCTCGCGCTCGCCTTCCCCTGACGCGCCGCCGCATTCGTTATTGGCCGTTTACTGCCTGGACTCACCAATCGCCTTGCAGACTATACGCCTCGACCCGCCGCGGTCCACAGCCCCGGGCTTCGGCGACACGCCACTCGGCTATACTTGCGCGCCGTTCATCCGATTGATGCCCATGCGCCCCTCTGGCCGTACCCCCGAGCAGCTCCGTCCGGTCACCATCGAGCGCGGCTTCACCTGTCATGCCGAAGGGTCGGTGCTGGTTTCGTTCGGCGATACGCGGGTGCTGTGCACGGCCAGCGTCGACGAGCGCGGGCCGGCCTGGAAACGGGAAGGCGGCTGGGTCACCGCCGAGTACGGCATGCTGCCGCGCGCCACGCACACCCGCAGCCGTCGCGAAGCCGCGCAGGGCAAGCAGTCCGGCCGGACCCAGGAAATCCAGCGTCTGATCGGCCGCTCGCTGCGCGCCTGTGTCGATCTCGATGCGCTGGGCAGCTACACGATCACGATCGACTGCGACGTCCTCCAGGCCGACGGCGGCACCCGCACCGCCGCGATCACCGGCGGCTATGTCGCACTGGCCGACGCCATCGCGGCGCTGCGGCGCAGCGGCAAGGTCCGGCGCAATCCGCTGTTCGGACAGATCGCGGCCGTCTCGGTCGGAATCTTCCGCGGCCAGCCGGTCCTCGACCTCGACTACGCCGAGGATTCGGCCTGCGAGTGCGACATGAACGTCGTGATGAACGATGCCGCGCAGTTCGTCGAAGTCCAGGGCACCGCCGAGGGCCACGCGTTCCGGCGCGAAGAGCTGGATCAGCTGCTCGATCTGGCCACCGCCGGCACCCGTGAACTGATCGCACTGCAACGCGCGACCCTCGATCAGGCCTGAGCCCTCCGCGACGCCCGCCTCGCCGCGGCGCCGCTTGCTGGTATCTTTGGCAGGCCCCGCGGATTCCGCGCCGCCTCTTCGTCTCCGCCCGATGTCCGACACCGCTCCGATGGCCGTCCTGGCCAGCCGCAATCCGAAAAAACTCCGGGAAATGCAGGCCCTGCTCGAGCCGCTCGGCATTGCCCTGCGCGCGGTTTCCGAATTCAGTGACGAGGAACCGGACGAAACCGCGCCGAGCTTCGTCGAGAATGCCCTGATCAAGGCCCGCCACGCCTGCCGCGTGTCGGGGCTCCCGGCGATCGCGGACGACTCCGGGCTGGAAGTCGCGGCACTCGACGGCGCGCCCGGGGTGCGCTCGGCGCGCTATGCCGGCACCGGTGCCGACGATGCCGCCAACAACCGCAAGCTGCTGGCCGCGCTGCAGGGCGTGCCGGCCGAGCGGCGCGGCGCGCGCTTCGTCTGCACGATGGTGTATCTGCGCCACCCGGACGACCCGGTGCCGCTGATCGCGCAGGGCCTGTGGTCCGGCCACATCGTCGATATCCCCAGCGGGACCAACGGTTTCGGCTACGACCCCCTGTTCCGGGTCGACGAGCATGGCTGCACCTCGGCCGAACTCGCACCGGAGCTGAAAAACCGCATCAGTCACCGCGGGCGCGCCGCCGCGGAACTGCTCCGGCTGCTGCGTGGCTGAGATCCCACTCGCGCTGTATCTGCATTTTCCGTGGTGCGTGCGCAAATGCCCGTACTGCGACTTCAACTCGCACCCCTTGCGCGGGGACATCCCCGAGGATGCCTACGTCGACGCGCTGCTGGCCGACCTCGACTACGAACTGTCGGACCGCCCCGAACATCGCCCCCTGGTCAGCATCTTCATGGGGGGCGGCACCCCCAGCCTGTTCTCGGCGCAGGCGATCGGCCGCGTGCTCGAAGGTATCGAGCGCCGGCTGCGATGGGTCGAAGACATCGAGATCACCCTCGAAGCCAATCCCGGCACCGCCGAGGCCGGCCACTTCCCCGGCTACCGCAGCGCCGGCGTCAATCGCCTGTCGATGGGTTTCCAGAGCCTCAACGACGTCCACCTGAAGCGACTCGGGCGGATTCACGACCGCGACGAGGCCATTCGCGCATTCGAGCGGGCCCGCCGCGCCGGCTTCGACAACATCAATATCGACCTGATGTTCGGACTGCCCGAGCAGACACCAGCCGAAGCGGGCGCCGATCTGGACCAGGCGATCTCGCTGGCACCGGAACATCTGTCGTACTACCAGCTGACGCTGGAACCGAACACCGAGTTCGGACTGCATCCGCCGCCGCTGCCCGCAGACGAGCCGCTGTGGGCGATGCACGAGCAGGGCCACGCACAGCTCGCCGACGCCGGTTACGCGCAGTACGAGGTGTCCGCCTTTGCCCGCGCGGGCCGGCGCTCGCGCCACAACGGCAACTACTGGACCTTCGGCGACTACCTCGGCGTCGGCGCCGGCGCGCACGGCAAACGCTCGTGGCGGGAGTCCGGCGGACTGGCGATCGAGCGCCGGGCCCGCCACAAGCATCCGCGCACCTACCTGTCCCGTGCCGGCGGCGCCGAGGCGCTCCAGGAATGCCACCCGGTCGCCGTCGCGGACCGCCGCTTCGAGTTCCTGATGAACGCCCTGCGTCTGACCGGGGGCTTCGATCTCGCCGAGTACCGGGCACGTACCGGCCTGGACTGGGACGACGACAGCGCCGCGGTCCGCGAGGCCCGCCACCGCCAGTGGCTGCACACGGACGGCACCCGGGCCCGCCCGACGCCGCTCGGACTCAACTACCTGAACCCCCTGCTCGGTCTGTTCCTGGATCAGGACGATGCTTGAGGAAGCGGAAGTCACCTGCCCAAGCTGCTGGGAAACCATCGTGCTGGAACTCGACCTGTCGGCCGGGTCGGCGGTGTACGCCGAGGACTGCCCCGTCTGCTGCCGGCCGATGACGGTGACCCTGACGGTCGACGGCGACGACTACTCGGTCGACGTCGCCGCCGAAAACGAGTGACGCCCCACCGGGCCTTGCATCACGCCGCCAGCTTCATTAAACTTCGCGCCCTTTCGCGTTTAGCGCTCCCAAGCGTTGTCGGGGTTTTTCATGAAAGAAGGCATTCATCCGAACTATCAGGACGTGACCGTTCAGTGCAGCTGCGGCCATTCCTTCAAGACGCGCTCGACGGTCGGCAAGGACGTCCTGCAGGTCGAAGTGTGCTCCGCCTGCCACCCGTTCTACACGGGCAAGCAGAAGGTCGTGGACACCGGCGGCCGCGTCGACCGCTTCAAGAAGCGCTACGGCAAGGCTGCGTAAGCCCGCCTGCGTTGACGATTCAAAAAGAAGCCGCGCCTTGCAGCGCGGCTTTTTTGTTGGCGCATTGAACTGACAGTCCGGCATGGCGGCAGCGCCCTTGCCGTTTGCGGGACCGGCGGGCAAGATGCGCGCCTTTTTACGCGATTCCGCGCACCCAGGCAGAAGGCACTGCGCAGCTTATGAACGACGTTCTGAAACAGTCCGCACTGGACTATCACGCGCTTCCGCAACCCGGAAAGCTCGGCATCTCGATTACCAAGCCGGTCGGATCCCCCGGCGATCTGGCCCTGGCCTACACACCCGGCGTGGCCGAGCCGGTGCGGGCGATCCAGCAGGCGCCCGAGGATGCATTCCGCTACACCGCCAAAGGCAATCTCGTCGCGGTCATCTCCAACGGCACCGCCGTTCTCGGACTCGGTGACTGCGGGGCACTGGCGTCCAAGCCGGTGATGGAAGGCAAGGCCGTCCTGTTCAAGGCCTTCGCCGACATCGACGTCTTCGACATCGAGGTCGACGAGAAGGACCCGACAGCCTTCGTCGACACGATAGCCCGCATCGCGCCGACCTTCGGCGGCATCAACCTCGAGGACATCGCCGCGCCGGCCTGCTTCGAGATCGAGGCGCGACTCGCCGAACGCTGCGACATTCCGGTCTTTCACGACGACCAGCACGGCACCGCGATCGTGCTGTGCGCGGCGCTGACCAATGCCCTGCAGCTGCAGGGCAAGCGTATCGAGGATGTCCGCATCGTCTGCCTCGGCGCCGGCGCGGCCGGGATCGCGTCGATGCGTCTCGCGGTTGCCCTCGGCGCCCGCAAGGACAATATGTGGCTGGTGGACCGCAAGGGCGTGATCCACACCGATCGCGAGGATTTCGCGACACTTAACGCCGAGAAGCGCGAATTTGCCGCTGAACCCAGCGAACGGCGCAGTCTCGCCGGCGCGCTCGCCGGCGCCGACGTGTTCATCGGCGTGTCCGGCCCGGACCTGATGAAGTCCGAGTGGCTGATGCTGATGAACGAAAACCCGATCGTGTTCGCGCTGTCGAACCCGGTTCCGGAGATCCTGCCCGAGGTCGCGCTGAAGGTTCGCAACGACCTGATCATGGCCACCGGCCGCAGCGATTATCCCAATCAAGTCAACAACGTGCTGTGCTTCCCGTTCCTGTTCCGCGGCGCGCTCGACGTGCGGGCCAGCTGCATCAACGACGCAATGAAAATCGCCGCGGTCCATGCCCTCGCGGAACTGGCGCGCACCCCGGTCCCGGCGGCGATGCTGGAAGCCTACGGCAAAAAATCGCTATCCTTCGGTCCGGAATACATCATTCCCAAACCGTTCGATCCGCGGCTGCGTGACTGTGTCGCGCCCGCGGTGGCGCGTGCGGCAGTCAGCAGCGGCGTCGCCCGCAAGCCCTATCCGTCGCATTATCCGAGTTGAGAACAAGAGGTTACCTATGAGCACGCCCAGCTTCAGCCTGGTCAACAACGACACCGGCGAAAAGATCGATCTGCCCGCCGTCACCGGGACCCTCGGGACCACCGGCCTCGACGTCGGCAAGGTCTACGGTCAACTGGACGTGTTCACCTACGATCCTGGTTTCTCGTCGACCTGCTCGACCAAGTCGGCGATCACCTATATCGACGGCGACGCCGGCGTGCTGCTGTACCGCGGCTATCCGGTTGCTCAGCTGGCCGAGCATTGCTCGTTCATCGAGGTCGCGTACCTGATCCTCAACGGCGAACTGCCGAACGCGCAGCAGCTCGAGGAGTTCGATCAGAACATCCGCTCGCACACGATGATCAACGAGTCGCTGCGCGGACTGTTCAACGGCTTCCGCTACGACGCGCATCCGATGGCGATGCTCACCGGCGTGGTCGGTTCGCTGTCGGCGTTCTATCACGACACCACCAACAACAAGGATCCGGAGCACCGCAAGATCTTCGCGCACCGCATGATCGCGAAGATCCCGACGATCGCCGCCGCTGCCTACAAGCGTTACGTCGGCCAGCCGTCGATGTACCCGCAGAACAGCCTGGACTACTGTTCGAACCTGCTGCACATGATGTTCGCGGTGCCGGCCGAGCCCTACGAGGTCGATCCGATCGCCGCCAAGGCGCTTGATGTTCTGTTCATCCTGCACGCCGACCACGAGCAGAACGCCTCGACGTCGACCGTCCGCATGGCCGGCTCCACCGGCACCAACCCGTACGCCGCGATCGCTTCGGGCATCGCCGCGCTGTGGGGCCCCGCCCACGGCGGCGCCAACGAGGCGGTGCTGAAGATGCTCAACGAGATCGGCGATGCCAAGAATGCCGGTCCGTTCCTGCAGAAGGTCAAGGACAAGGTCGAGGGCGTGCGCCTGATGGGGTTCGGCCATCGCGTCTACAAGAACTTCGACCCGCGCGCGACGATCATCCGCGAGCAGTGCCACAAGGTGCTCAAGCATCTGGGCAAGGAGAACGATCCGCAGCTCGAGCTGGCGATGAAGCTCGAAGAGATCGCGCTGAACGACGACTACTTCAAGGAGCGCAAGCTCTACCCGAACGTCGACTTCTACTCCGGCATCATCTACAAGGCGCTGGGCATCCCGGTGAACATGTTCACGCCGATGTTCGCGATCGCACGCACCGTCGGCTGGGCCGCACACTGGATCGAGATGATTTCCGATCCGACGATGCGCATCGCACGTCCGCGCCAGGTCTACACCGGCGCCGCCGAGCGGGACGTCGCACCGATCGCGCAGCGCTGATCCGCCGCGACTGACGTCCGCAAAAAAGGCCCTCGCCAGCGAGGGCTTTTTTGTTGTGCCGCGCGCAATCGGCGCGGCGCTATGCGCCGCCGTCGTCCAGCGTGTCGATCGGCGCCCGCTGCAGGCGCTCGGCCTCGTCGCGATCGAGGCGACGGTAGGGTCGCCCGTCCAGCGGGTTGACCGGCGGGCGCGCCAACTCGTCGACCGGAAAGATGGCGACGTCGATCGCCAGGCCCGGACGCTCCAATCGCACCAGCGGAATCCGCAGTTCGCGCCCGTCGGGATAACGGAAGTTGCGCTCGTCCTGTTCGAACTCGATGCCGGCGTTGAGCAGATGCATGTCGACCGCCTCGGCGGGGTCGGCGAACACGTGCAGCTGCAGATGGTGCGCCGGCGTCACCGCACCGCTGACAGCGCCTCCGACCAGCCGCGGCTCGAACGGCTGAAGCAGCGTCATCGCGGTCAGCGCACCGGCCCGCATCCGCGCCAGATGCTCGCGGTACTCGGCGCCGCCGAACAGGCGCTGGTACTCGATCACGGCCGCCTGCACCGCCGCGTTGTCCGGCAGCGCGGCGCGCGCCGGATAACCGAGGCGCTCGGCCGCCTTGTGCTTGGCCGCCCGATAGTCGATCAGCTGCTCGACGCAGATGATCCGCGCCGCTTCCTCGGCAATCGCATGCTTGGGGCCACGGTCCATGGTCGTGCTCGAGAATTCCCTGTGCCCGTCAGAACAGATCCTGCAGATCAGCACCCGATTCGCGTTGCTGTTCCTGCTCCGCCTCCGCCTCCGGAACGTGATCGGCCTGCACCGTCTCGAAGATCGCGTCCGGATCCCCGACCGCGGCGAGTCGCCCGGTCTCGGGATTGATGCGGACGTTGACGAGCCCCGGCGGGCGCGGCGCGATCTCCTCCGGCACGCCTTCCAGCGCCACCTTCATGAAATCCATCCACGCCGGCAGCGCCGCCCGGCCGCCGACTTCGCCCCTTCCGAGCGGCGTCGGCTGATCGAAGCCGACCCAGGCCACGGCGACCTGATGGCGCTGGAAGCCGTTGAACCAGGCGTCGGTCTCGTCGTTGGTCGTGCCGGTCTTGCCGGCCAGATCGCTGCGGCCAAGCTGGCGCACCCGCGCCGCGGTCCCGCGGCTGGCGACGTCGCGGAGGATATCGGTGATCAGCCAGATGATGTCCGGGTCGATCGCGCGCTGCGCCGGCGTCCAACGCGGCGCGTCCGCATCCGGCCCCGCAGCTGCGGCGACGTCCGGTGCCGCGGCCGCGGTCCCGGCCGCAGCGTTCGGATCCCCGGCATCCACCGCCGCTGCCGCCTCGCATTCCTCGCAGGCCCGGCGCGGCACGGCCCGGAACACGACCTCGCCGCGATTGTCGCGGATCTCGCCGATGAAGTAGGGGTCGATCACGAAACCGCCGTTGGCGATCGTCGCGTACGCCCGCGCCATTTCCAGCGGCGTGAAGACCGCGCTGCCGAGCGCCATCGTCAGATCATGCGGCAGCCGGTCCGGCGGCAGCCCGAAACGCGGGATGAAGTCGCGAGCGTAGTCGATGCCGATCGCCTGCAGCAGTCGGATCGACACCAGGTTGCGCGACTGCACCAGCGCCTCGCGCAGACGCATCGGGCCTTTGATGTCCCCCCCATAGTTCTCCGGGCGCCAGGTCGATTCCAGTGCCGGATCGTCGAACACGACCGGCGCGTCGAGAATCACCGACGCCGGCGTGAACCCCTTGGCCATCGCCGCGGAATACAGGAAGGGCTTGAAGCCGGACCCGGCCTGGCGGCGCGCCTGGGTTGCGCGGTTGAACTTGCCCTCATAGAAATCGAGGCCACCCACCAGCGCCTCGATCGCACCGTCATCCGGACTCAGGGCGACGAACGCGCCCTGTGCCTCGGGCACCTGCACCAGACGCAGGGCGTCGCCATCGCGCTGCACCCGCACCACATCGCCGGGCTGCAACGCCTTGTCGCCCTTGAGCTTGGCCCATTCGAAGCCTTCCGGAGCGATCCGCGCCGGCCCCTGTTCGGTCAACAGCTCGATCCGCTCCGCCGATGCGGCGGTGACGATTCCGGCCTCCAGGCCGGCCACCGGCCGGTGCCGGCTGAAAACCGCCTGCAGACTCGCCGCATCTTCAACCGACCACTGCCCGGTGGGCACCTGCTCTTCGGGTCCGCGCCAGCCGTGCCGCTGGTCGTATTCCAGCAAGGCCTGGCGCACGGCCGCGGTCGCCACGTTCTGCTTGCTGGCATCGAGCGTCGTGGTGACGGTGAATCCGCGGGTGTAGGCGTCCTCGCCGTATTCCGCATACAGCTCGGCACGCACCATTTCGGCCACGTACTGGGCATCGACGTCGACATGCACCTGATACGGCCGCAATACCAGCGGCTCGGCCAGGGCCTGCTCGTACTGGATATCGGAAATGTCGCCAAGCTCGTGCATGCGCCGCAACACATAGTTGCGCCGCTCGACTGCCCGCTGCGGGTTGGCGACCGGATTGTCGCGGGACGGCGCCTTCGGCAATCCGGCGATCACGGCCATCTCGCCCAGCGTCAGCTCACCCGCCGGCTTGCCGAAGTACACCAGGGCCGCCGCCCCGACGCCGTAGGCGCGCTCGCCCAGGAAGATCTTGTTGAGGTAGATCTCCAGGATCTGTTCCTTGCTCAGACGGTCTTCCATCTGCAGCGCGAGCAGGATTTCGCGGAACTTGCGGGTGAAGGTGCGCTCGTTCGACAGGAACACGTTGCGTGCAAGCTGCATCGTGATCGTGCTGCCGCCCTGCGACTTCTCGCCGGTCAGGGCCAGCTTGACCGCCGCACGCACCAATCCCTGCCAATCGACGCCCGGATGTTCGAAGAAACGGTCGTCCTCGGCGGCCAGGAATGCCTGCACCAGAAGCGGCGGAAGCTCCGAATAACGCAGTGTTGCACGCCGTTCGGCGCCGAATTCGCCGATCAGCTGCCCGTCACGGGTATAGATGCGCAGAGGTTCGGAGAGGGTGAGTTCCTGGATGGCATCGACGGACGGAAGGTCGCGACTGAGATTCTTGATCGCCACGAATGCGCCCAACAGCGCGATCGTGCCCAGCAGCAACAGCAGCGATGCCAGCCATGCCAGCACGCGCCACCCTCGGGTGTTCGACATCATTGAAGGACCGGAATTGGAAGAAGCGATGAATGAATGTTTGCAGTTTGATCAGAGAGTTGCCGCCGGAACTTCCAGTTGCGCGGTAGCAATATTGGGTTATAGTAAGGCTTGATGCGGGAAGAGTCTTTCGGTCCCGTTGGGGATTGTCAACGAAGCGGCGTGGGGCAGAATGGGTATCTTGCAATCGCTGTTCCGTAAAGGGGGTCAGCCGCTGGTCGGCCTGGATATCAGTTCCAGTTCCGTCAAGTTGCTGGAGGTTTCGCGCAAGGGCGATCGTTTTCACGTCGAAGCCTATGCGGTCGAGCCGCTGCCCGCCAATGCGGTCACCGACAAACAAATCAGCGACCCCAATGCGGTGGCCGAAGCGATCGGCCGTGCGGTCAATCGGGCCGGAACCCGGACCCGGCACGCCGCCATCGCCGTTGCCGGCGCCTCGGTCATTACCAAGGTCATCGAGATGCCCAGCGGCATGTCCGATGACGACATGGAGGAACAGATCCGCGCCGAGGCCGATCAGTTCATTCCGTACCCGATCGACGAAGTCGCCCTGGACTTCGAGATCCTCGGTCCGAGCAGCAAGAACCCCGAAGTGCTGGACGTGATGCTCGCCGCCTGCCGCCGCGAACAGGTCGAGCAGCGCCGTGCCGCCGTCGAGGCGGCGGGCCTGAAGGTTGAAATCGTCGACATCGAGGCCCAGGCCCTCGAGAACGCCTGCCAGTTCATCGAGCATCAGATGCCGGACGGCGGCCGCCAGAAGACCATCGCCGTGGTCGACATGGGCGCCACGACGACATCCGTGCTGGTGATGCACGACCTGCGCACCGTCTATACCCGCGACCAGGCCTTCGGCGGCCGGCAGCTGACCGAGGACGTCATGCGGACCTACAGCATGTCGTTCGAGGAGGCGGCCAAGGCCAAACGCGCGGGCACGCTGCCCGAGACCTACGAAACCGAGGTGCTGGCGCACTTCGTCGCCGACATGGCGCAACAGATCGACCGCTCGCTGCAGTTCTTCTTCTCGGCGGTGACCCAGTACAGCTCGATCGACCAGATCATCCTCGCCGGCGGTTGCGCCCACATTCCCGGCGTCGACACCCAGATTCAGGAGCGGTTGCAGATCCCGACGGTCATCGCCAAGCCCTTCAGCAAGATGAGCGTCTCGTCCAAGGCCAAGCCCGCCAATCTCGCCAAGGACGAAGCCTCGCTGCTGATCGCCTGCGGCCTGGCGTTCCGGGCGTTCGACGAGGAGAAGCCATGAGCACGGCAACCGGCGTCCGCACCCGGCCGGAGGCGAGCCGATGACCTCCCATATCAACCTCCTCGACTGGCGCCAGGCCCGCCGCGAACGCCGCAAGAAGGACTTCGCCGTCACGATGGGGCTGGCTTTTGCGCTCGGCGTAGTCACCGTGGCGGCGGCCTACTTCTATACGAAAGGTCAGCTCGAGTATCAGCAGGCGCGCAACAGTTACCTGCGCACGCAGATCACGGAGATGAACCAGAAGATCAAGGAGATCGAGGACCTCGAACGGGTCAAGGCCAATCTCCTTGCGCGCATGCGCGTCATCGAGGAACTGCAGGCATCCCGCTCCGCCTCGGTGCACTTCTTCGACGAACTCGTCAACACGCTGCCGGAAGGCGTCAGCCTGACCCACATCCAGCAGCAGGGCGCGCAGGTCACCATCGAAGGCATCGCCGAATCCAACGGCCGCATCTCGACCTACATGAAGAACCTCGATGCTTCGGTCTGGTTCGCCGACCCGAAGCTGATCGTGATCAAGACCGACGAGAAGAAGGGCCAGCGCCGCCAGGCCAGCTTCCAGCTCCGCGTCAAACGTCTGACCACACCCTCGGTGGACGGCGTCGATCCGCTTGAGGGCGCTGACGAGGAGGCGAACCCGGCATGAAGCCTCAAGAGATCCTGCAGGAACTGCAGACGCTCGACGTCCAGAATCCTGGCGCCTGGCCGCAATGGGTCCGGATCAGTACCGCGGTCCTGCTGACCGCCGCGGTGATCGGCGCCGGCATCTGGTTCGGGGTCAAGCCGATTCACGAAGAGATCGGCCGCGAGAAGACGCAGGAACAGAGCCTGCGCGAGGAATTCGAGCGCAAGCAGAAGAAGGTCGCGGCGCTGGACGCTTACCGCGCACAGCTCGCCGAAATGGAAAAGTCCTTCGGCGCCATGCTGCGTCAGCTGCCGAGCAAGGCCGAAGTCGCCAATCTGCTCAACGACATCTCGCAGACCCGGGTCGCCTCTGGCCTCGAGGAAGAGCTGTTCCAGCCGCAGGGGGAAGCGCCGAAGGAGTTCTACGCGGCGATCCCGAACAAGATCATCGTGCTCGGCGACTACCACGAGATGGGCGCATTCGTCAGTGGCGTCGCCGCGCTGCCACGCATCGTGACGATCGAGGACATCGACATCAAACCGGTCGGCGGCAAGAGCGCATCGAATTCGACCAAGCTGCGCATGTCCGCGACGGCACAGACCTACCGCTACCTCGACGACGATGAGATCGAGGCCGCGAAACCGAAGAAGAAGAAAGGGGGCCGCAAATGATCAAGGCCGCCCTGATCGCCGCCGGCGCGCTGCTGCTGGCCGGCTGCAGCACCGACATGTCGGATCTGGAACGCTACGTCGCCGAGGTCAAGGCGCGCAAGACGACCAAGATCGAGCCGATTCCGCAGCCGACGCAGTACGAGAACTTCATCTATGATCCGGCCGGACGACGCGATCCCTTCGTCGAAATCCTGGCCGACAAGCGCCCGGAAAGCGCCGGCACCGGCCCCGCGCCGGACCTCGACCGCAAGCGCGAGGCGCTGGAGGCATTCCCGCTGGACGCGCTGCGCATGGTCGGAACCATTCGCGCTCCGGACGGGACCTTCGCGCTGATCAAGGCTCCGGACGGAGTCATCCATCGTGTCACTGTCAGAAACCACATGGGCCAAAACTACGGCAGGATCGTTGCGATCAGCGAGGCCGAAGTCAGCCTGATCGAGCTGGTTCCGGATGGGTTCGGCGGCTGGAATGAACGCCCCGCCAGTCTCACCCTCGCGCAGTAACGGAACCCAGGGAGTGTTGAATATGTTCAAGCCTGCCGCCGCCAAACGCTTCCGACTCGTCGGGGTCCTGTTGCTCGGCTTCTTCGGATCGGCCTGGGGCACCCAGGCTTCGGCCCGCAGCCTCGACGCCGTCGATTTCGTCGCCCTCGGCGGCGACCGTGTCCGCGTGACCCTGACCCTCAGCGATCCGCCGCCGACGCCCGCGGTCTTCAGCGTCGATCGCCCGGCACGTCTGTCCATCGACCTGCCCGGAACCGACCTGGCCGTCACCGAGCGCTACCGCAAGATCGACGTCGGCAATGTCCGCGCGGTCGCCACCGCCGAGGCCAAGGGCCGCACCCGGGTCGTCGTCGAACTGGTGCAGCCGGAGCCATACAAACTCGACGTATCCGGCAACACCGTCGTCATCGACCTCGGCGTCGACGGCGGCGCGCCGGCCACCGCACCCGTCGCGCAGCAGCCGACCGCCCGCCCGGCCATGGCCAGCGGCAGCAGCGTCACCGGCGTCGATTTCCGCCGCGGCGAGAAAGGCGAGGGACGGGTCCAGATCCGCCTGTCCAACCCCAAGACCAACGCCGACGTCACCACCGAAAGCGGCAAGATCGTGGCGCGCTTCAGGGACACCGCGCTGGCCGCAAGCCTCAGCAAGCGTCTCGACGTGCTCGACTTCGCGACTCCGGTGAAGTTCGTCGACATCCGCAGCGCGGGCGGCGACAGCATCATCGCGATCACACCGGTCTCGGGGCAGGACTTCGAACAGGCGGCGTACCAGACCGGCGACCTGTTCACCGTCGAGCTGCTGCCCCTGTCCGAGACGCAGCTCGAGGAGAAGCGCAAGCAGGAGCCGCAGTTCACCGGCGAACGCATCAGCCTGTCGTTCCAGAACGTCGAGGTGCGGTCGCTGCTGCAGATCATCGCCGACGTGGCCGGCACCAACATGGTGATCAGCGACGCGGTCAAGGGCGAGATGGCGATGCGCCTCGAGAACGTGCCCTGGGACCAGGCGCTGGACATCATCCTGCGCACCAAGGGTCTCGGCATGCGTCAGCAGGGCAACGTGATGCTGGTCGCGCCGGTCGAGGAAATCGCACAGCGCGAGAAGGTCGAGCTGGAAGCGCAGAAGCAGAAGACCGAGCTGTCGCCGCTACGCTCCGAAATCATCCAGGTCAACTACGCCAAGGCCACGGACATCCGTTCGCTGCTGTCCAGCGGCGAGACCTCACTGCTCAGCGACCGCGGCCGCGTCACCGTCGACGAGCGCACCAATACGCTGCTGGTTCTGGAAACCCGCGAAAAGCTGCAGGAGATCCGCGAACTGGTCACGCGCCTCGACATCCCGGTCCGCCAGGTCCTGATCGAGTCGCGCATCGTCATCGCCAACGACGATTTCGCCCGCGAACTCGGCACCCGCTTCGGCGTCAGCACGATCAGCAACCGCGGCAGCACGACGATCGGCCAGTCCGGCAGCACGCTCGGATCCCGTGACGTCGTCGCCGGCAACCTGCCGACGCTGGACGACTCCTACATCGTCAATCTGCCCACCGCGAGCAATCCGGCCGGCCGCGTCGCCTGGACCATCCTGGGTTCCGACTTCCTGGTCGATCTCGAACTCAGCGCGCTGCAGACCGAGGGCCGCGGCGAGGTGATCTCGACCCCGCGCGTGGTGACCGCCAACGGCAAGCAGGCGCTGATCGAACAGGGCCGCGAGATTCCGTATCAGTCGTCGAGCGGCAACACCGGCACCCAGACCCAGTTCAAGAAAGCGGTGCTGTCGCTGACCGTCACCCCGCAGATCACGCCGGACGACCGCGTCGTCATGGACCTCTCGGTCACCAACGACTCGCAGGGCCAGAACGTCAATACCGGCGTCGGCTCCGCGCCGGCGATCGACACCCGCCGCCTCGACACGCAGGTGCTGATCCGCAGCGGCGAAACCGTCGTCCTCGGCGGTGTGTTCCAGGAAGAAAACCAGCAGTCGGCGTCCAAGGTGCCGCTGCTCGGCGACATTCCGCTGCTCGGCGCGCTGTTCCGCAACCACTCGCGCTCGACCAACAAGCGCGAACTGCTGATCTTCGTCACCCCGAAGGTGCTGCAGGAAGACCTGTCGACCAAGTAGCGGTCGCCACAGCATTCGAGACAGGGGGCTTCGGCCCCCTTTTTCGTGCGACCGGCCCTACGACGCGGACCGCTCCGGCGCGCGTTCCGGCAACGCGTCCGGCCCGGTCGCGGCGGTGACTTATACTGCGCGTCCGGTCCCTGCTCCTGCTTCGACGCCTCACGTACGCCCATGGTCGCGCCCACCAACATCTTCCTGATCGGCCCGATGGGCGCCGGCAAGACCACGATCGGGCGCAAGCTCGCGGCGCATCTGGGCCTCGAGTTCGTCGATTCCGACCACGAAATCGAGAGCCGGACCGGGGTCGACATCCCCTTCATCTTCGAAAAGGAGGGCGAGGCGGGCTTCCGCCGCCGTGAGAAAGCGATCATCGACGAACTGAGCCAGCGCAGCCGGATCGTGCTTGCGACCGGCGGCGGCGCCGTCCTCGATGCGGACAACCGCCAGGCGCTGGCGTCGCGGGGCTTCGTGGTCTACCTGTTCGCGACCCCGCAACAACAGCTGGCCCGGACCCGACGCAGCGACAACCGCCCGCTGCTGCGCGGCGAGACCGACCCCAGGACCGTGCTCGAGCGCCTGTTCGCGCAGCGCGATCCGCTCTACCGCGAAATCGCCGATCTGGTGGTACTCACCGACCAGCGCAACACCAAGTCCGTCGTCAACGAAATCCAGACCGCGCTGCGCAATGCGCCGCCGCGGCCTGAGCAGCCCCGACACCCCGAGATGCCCAACGCCTCCGATCCGATGCAAACACTGACCGTCACCCTGGGCCCCCGCAGTTATCCGATCCACATCGGCGGCGGCCTGCTGTCGAACGAGACGCTGTGGGCGGCCGCGCGCGAGCGGCCGCTGCGCCTGATCACCGACGCGCACGTCGCGGCGCACTATCTGCAGCCGGTCGCCACGGCACTGCAGCTGCCGGACATGTCGATCCGCATCCTGCCGCCGGGCGAACCCACCAAGAGCCTCGCCAACGTCGAGGCGATCATGGACTGGCTGCTCGAGACCCGTCTGCCGCGCGACGGCTGGCTGGTCGCGCTGGGCGGCGGCGTGATCGGCGATCTGGTCGGCTTCTGTGCCTCGATCTACCAGCGCGGCGTCGACTTCGTGCAGGTGCCGACGACCCTGCTCGCGCAGGTCGACTCCTCGGTCGGCGGCAAGACCGGCGTCAATCACGCGCGCGGCAAGAACATGATCGGCGCCTTCCACCAGCCGCGTCTGGTCCTCGCCGATACCGACACCCTCAAGACCCTGCCGCGGCGCGAGCTGCTCGCCGGCATCGCCGAGGTCATCAAGTACGGCATGCTCGGCGACGCCGCCTTCCTCGACTGGATCGAACAGCACCTCGACGGCCTGCTGGAGCTGCGCGACGCCGACATCGCCTACGCCGTGCGGCGCAGCTGCGAGATGAAGGCCGACATCGTCGCGCGCGACGAGCGCGAATCCAGCGTCCGCGCCCTGCTCAACCTCGGCCACACCTTCGCCCACGCAATCGAGACCTACACCGGCTACACCCGGTGGCTGCACGGCGAAGCCGTCGGCACCGGCCTGTGCATGGCGGCCGACCTTTCCGCCCGACTCGGCTGGATCGGGCGCGACGAGGCGGACCGCTGCATCGCCCTGGTCGGTCGCAGCGGTCTGCCGACACGACCGCCGCAGGGCATGACCGGCGACGACTTCAGCCGCCTGATGGCGCTGGACAAGAAAGTGGCCTCCGGCCAGCTGCGTCTGGTGCTGATGCGCGCGGTCGGCGACGCCGTCCTGACCGCCGACTTCGACCCCGACGCCCTGCGGCAGACGCTGACCGCATTCACCACCGCGGCGGACTGACGATGGAACTGGCCCCATACGCTGCCGACGACCGCAAGGCCCGCGGCCGCCGGACGCCGGAACCCTCCGCCGGACACCGCAGCGAATACCAGCGCGACCGCGACCGCATCATCCACTCCGCCGCGTTCCGCCGGCTCGAGTACAAGACCCAGGTCTTCGTCAATCACGAGGGCGACCTGTTCCGCACCCGGCTGACGCATTCGGTCGAGGTCGCGCAGATCGCCCGCACCATCGCCCGCAGCCTGCGCCTGCACGAGGACCTGTGCGAGGCCATCTCGCTGGCGCACGACCTCGGCCACACCCCCTTCGGCCACGCCGGCCAGGATGCGCTGAACCACTGCATGCGCCCCTACGGCGGCTTCGAGCACAACGCGCAGTCGCTGCGCGTGGTCGACGAGCTGGAGGACAAGTACGCCGAGTTCCGCGGCCTCAACCTGATGTTCGACACGCGCGAGGGCATCCTCAAGCATTGTTCGGCCGCCCGTGCGCGCGAACTCGGCGAGATCGGCGAGCGCTTCCTGCAGCGCACCCAGCCCAGCCTCGAGGCCCAGCTCACCAACCGCGCCGACGAGATCGCCTACAACAACCACGACATCGACGACGGCCTGCGCGCGCGCCTGCTGACCCTGGACCAGCTGCGCGAAGTCGATCTGTTCCGCCGCCACCACGACGAGGTCGTGGACCGTTACGGGCAGATCCATCCCAAGCAGCAACGCCACGAAACCATCCGCCGCATCATCAACACCCTGGTCACCGATCTGCTCGGCGCGTCGCAGGCGGCACTGGCGCAGACGGGCGTCGACAGCATCGAAGCGGTCCGCGCGCTCGACAAGCCCCTGATCAACTTCAGCCCGCAGATCCAGACCGAGAACGAGCAGCTCAAGCGCTTCCTGCGCGAACACCTGTACCGCCACCATCAGGTCTACCGGATGATGGTCAAGGCCAAGCGCGTGGTCCACGAACTGTTCGACGCCTTCATGCAGGATCCGCGGCTGATGCCGCCGGACTTCTTCGCCGCCGCGCGCCGCTACGAGGCCAACCTCGGCGAAATCGGCCGCGCGCGCGCCGTCGCCGACTACGTCGCCGGCATGACCGACCGCTATGCGCTGGACGAACACGAACGCCTGTTCGACCCTCGGCGCCTGCGCTGAAGCGGCGATGCCGGTCGATTCCCTGCGCTGACGGGCGTCGGCGTGGACCGTCAGCAACCCGTCCCCGAGTCGCCCCGGCCGCTGTCGGCACCGCTGCGCTGGCTGCTGGTCGCCACCGGCGTGCTGGCCTTGCTGCTCGGCGCCGCCGGCGTCGTCCTGCCGCTGCTGCCGACCACCCCGTTCGTCCTGCTCGCCGCCGCCTGTTTCGCCCGCAGCTCGGAACGCTTTCACTCACTCCTGCTCAACAGCCGGCTGTTCGGCCCGCTGCTGACGGAATGGGAAACACATCGCAGCATCCCGCGCCGGACCAAGCTCTGGGCGATCGCCCTGATGAGCCTGACGCTCGGCAGCTCGATCGTTTTCGTGGTGCAGTCGTCCCTACTCAAGGGCGTCTTCGCGGCAGTAGGTCTGGCCGTCGCCATCCGGCTCTGGCGCATTCCGTCGCGCGACTGAACAGTCACTACGGTCGGAACCAGTCCTCGACGCGCAGGTTCTGCACGCCCGCGTAGACCGCCGGGCTGCGGGTCACCAGGGTCAGTTCGTGGATCGTCGCGATCGCGGCCTGCTGGCCTTCCAGCGGCGTCCAGCTGCGGCCCTGGCGTTCCCGGCGCGGCGCCTCACGCGCCAGCCAGATCGCGGCCTCGCCGTCGAAGGGCAGCACCGGCGGACCGCTGCGCAGCAGCTCCAGCACGAACTGGCTCAGCTGCGTGCGCCGCGCGCCCTCGGCGATGCTTTCGACCCCCCGCAGCAGTGCGTAGGCGACCGGCGCGGCGATCGCCGCGAGATGCTGATGTTCGCGGAACAGGGTCAGCACCCGGCGGTTGCCGGTGGGCCGGGTCAGCTCGGCGAGCACCGGCAGGTCGAGCAGGAACTGGTGCTGGGCCACTAGAAATCCTGCCAGCGGCTCAGCTCGTCCGCGCCGATGCCGCGGAAGGCCTCCGGCAGGCGCCCGCGCCAGCCCTGGACCCAGGCGCCGAAGTCGACGGCCGAGGCGGCGGCCGCGCGCAGGCGCTCGTATTCGGCCGCGGCCACCAGCACCGCGACCGGCTTGCCGCGGCGGGTGACGGTGACCGGCTGGGCCTGTTCGACCTGATACAGCAGTTCGGTGAGGCCGTTCTTGGCTTCGGCAATGGAGACGGTTCGCATCGCAGGCTGCGCGTTATGGCTATCTAGATGGCTATTTTAAGACTTTCTAAGTAACTGATTCAATTCACGGGATTTCCGGATTCCCGGCGACGCCGAATCGGCGTTTGCGGGCGGCCCGGCTTCGGCGCCACACTTGCCGGCCCCCGGACCCGGGGGAGCCTTGCGGGTGGCCGTCTGCCGCCCCCCGCCTCGTTTGATTTGGAGCGTGTCCGATGTTGAACCAAGCACCGTACGGCCTGTATCGCCCGGAATTCGAAAAGGACAGCTGCGGCTTCGGCATGATCGCCCACATGGACGATCAGCCCAGCCACCAGCTGATCCAGACCGCCGTGACCGCCCTGCACCGGATGACGCATCGCGGCGCCGTGGCCGCCGACGGCAAGACCGGTGATGGCTGCGGCCTGCTGATGAAGAAGCCGGACGGCTTCCTGCGCCGCGAGGCCGACAAGCTCGGCTACGCCCTGAGCGACACCTTCAGCGCCGGCAACGTCTTCTTCTCCCGCGACGCCAAGAAGTGCGCGCGCGCCAAGGCGGTCCTGCAGGAAAGCCTCGAAGCCCAGGAACTGACGGTCAACGGCTATCGCGAGGTGCCCACCGACCAGAGCGCGCTCGGCGAGGAAGCGCTGAAGATGCTGCCGGACATCCAGCAGATCTTCGTGTCGGCGCCGACCGGCATGCACAAGTTCGCGTTCGAGCTGCGCCTGTTCAAGGCGCGCCGCCGCGCCGAGAAGATCCTCGAGGCCGAGGGCGACGCCGACTTCTACATCACCAGCCTGTCGTGCCGCGTCCTGGTCTACAAGGGCCTGGTGATGCCGGAATTCCTGCCGTCGTTCTACCCGGATCTGGCCGATCCGGCGATGGAATCGTCGATGTGCGTGTTCCACCAGCGCTTCTCGACCAACACCCTGCCGAAGTGGCGCCTGTGCCACCCGTTCCGCTATCTGGCGCACAACGGCGAGATCAACACCATCTCCGGCAACCGCAAGTGGGCGCAGGCGCGCGCCAAGAAGTTCCAGTGCGCCGAGCTGCCCGACATCGAGGAGATCGCGCCGCTGGTCAACATGTCCGGTTCGGACTCGCAGTCGCTCGACAACATGCTCGAAGTGCTGCTCGCCGGCGGCATGGACATCTTCGCGGCGCTGCGCGCGCTGATCCCGCCGGCCTGGCAGAACGTCGAGGACCTCGACCCCGACGTGCGCGCCTTCTACGAGTACAACTCGGTCAACATGGAGCCCTGGGACGGCCCGGCCGGCGTCGTCATCACCGACGGCCGCTATGCCGCCTGCTGCCTGGACCGCAACGGCCTGCGCCCGGCGCGCTACGTCATCACCGCCGACCGCCACATCGTGCTGGCCTCGGAAATCGGCGTGCATGACTACCGCCCGGAGGACGTCGTCGAGAAGGGCCGCCTGCGCCCCGGTGAGATCCTCGCCGTCGACACCGAGACCGGCGCGCTGCTGCGCCCGGACGACATCGACCGCATGCTGGCCTCGCGCCGTCCGTACAAGCAGTGGCTCAAGTCCAACATGAAGCGCCTCGAGGCGAGCTTGTCGGACGACCCGAACTCGCTGGACGTGATGCCGCCGGACACCGTGGCGACCTATCACAAGATGTACCAGCTGACCTTCGAGGAACGCGACCAGGTGCTGCGCCCGATCGCGCAGGCTGGCCAGGAAGCGGTCGGCTCGATGGGCGACGACACGCCGTTCGCGGTGCTCTCCGACCAGGTCCGTTCGGTCTACGACTACTTTCGCCAGATGTTCGCGCAAGTCACCAACCCGCCGATCGATCCGCTGCGCGAACAGATCGTGATGTCGCTGGAATGCCAGCTCGGCGCCGAGCGCGGCATGTTCGAGGAGACGCCGGAACGCGCCGCGCGCCTGCTGATCGACTCGCCGGTGCTGTCCGAGGCCAAGTTCAAGGGCCTGCTCGCGGTCGGCAACGACGACCCCAACTACGCGCATCAACTCATCGACCTGAACTACGACCCGGCCATCGGCCTGCAGGCCGCGCTGGACCAGATCGGCGACGAGGCCGTCGCCGCGGTCAAGTCGGGCAAGGTCGTGCTGGTGCTGTCGGACCGTGCGATCGAGCGCGGCAAGCTGCCGATCCACGCGATGCTCGCGGTCGGCGCGGTCAACCACCGCCTGATCCACTCCGGCCTGCGCTGCGACTGCAACATCGTCGTCGAGACCGCCACCGCGCGCGATCCGCATCACTTCGCCTGCCTGATCGGCTACGGCGCCAGCGCGATCTATCCGTACCTCGCCTACGCCACGCTGTACGAGATGGCGCGGTCCGGCCAGATCAAGAACAAGGCCCCGGAGGCCCTGGCGCAGTCGTACCGCAAGGGCATCAACAAGGGCCTGTACAAGATCATCTCGAAGATGGGCATCTCGACGATCTCGTCGTACCGCGGCGCCCAGCTGTTCGAGATCGTCGGCCTGCACGACGAGGTCGTCGACCGCTGCTTCGAAGGCACCGTGTCGCGCGTCGGCGGCTCGCGCTTCGAGCAGCTGCAGGACGAGCAGGAACGGCTCGCCGAGATCGCCTGGAGCGCGCGCAAGCCGATCGAGCAGGGCGGCCTCTACAAGTACATCCACGGCGGCGAGTACCACGCCTACAACCCGGACGTGGTCGGCACGCTGCAGAAGGCGGTCAAGTCCGGCAACTACGACGACTACCGCTCGTTCGCGACGCTGGTCAACGAGCGCCCGGTCGCGTCAATCCGTGACCTGTTCAAGCTCAAGAACACCCAGCCGATCCCGGTCGACGAGGTCGAGCCGGCCGAGGCGATCCTCAAGCGCTTCGACTCCGCCGGCATGTCGCTCGGCGCGCTGTCGCCGGAAGCCCACGAGGCGCTGGCCACCGCGATGAACCGACTCGGCGGCCGCAGCAACTCGGGCGAGGGCGGCGAGGACCCGTCGCGCTACGGCACCGAGAAGATGTCGAAGATCAAGCAGGTCGCATCGGGCCGTTTCGGCGTCACCCCGGCCTACCTGGTCAACGCCGAGGTGCTGCAGATCAAGGTCGCGCAGGGCGCCAAGCCCGGCGAGGGCGGCCAGCTGCCCGGCGACAAGGTCAACGAGATGATCGCCAAGCTGCGCTACTCCAAGCCCGGCGTCGCGCTGATCTCGCCGCCGCCGCATCACGACATCTACTCGATCGAAGACCTCGCCCAGCTGATCTTCGACCTCAAGCAGGTCAATCCGCAGGCGCTGGTCTCGGTCAAGCTGGTGTCCGGCCCCGGCGTCGGCACCATCGCCGCCGGCGTGGCCAAGGCCTACGCCGACCTGATCACGATCTCCGGCTACGACGGCGGCACCGGCGCCTCGCCGCTGACCTCGGTCAAGTACGCCGGCACGCCGTGGGAACTCGGCCTGTCCGAAACCCACCAGACGCTGCGCATGAACAACCTGCGCGACAAGGTGCGGGTGCAGACCGACGGCGGCCTCAAGACCGGCCTCGACGTGATCAAGGCCGCGATCCTCGGCGCCGAGTCCTTCGGCTTCGGCACCGCGCCGATGGTCGCGCTGGGCTGCAAGTACCTGCGCATCTGCCACCTCAACAACTGCGCCACCGGCGTCGCCACGCAGAACCAGGTGCTGCGCCTGGAGCACTTCATCGGCCTGCCGGAAATGGTGATGAACTATTTCCGCTTCGTCGCCGAGGAAACCCGCGAGTGGCTGGCGTCGCTGGGCGTGCGCTCGATCGCCGAGCTGATCGGCCGCACCGACCTGCTGGAGATCGACGAGCCGAAGAACGCCAAGTCGCAGAACCTCGACCTGCGTCCGATCCTCGACTCCGCCGGCATGACGCTGCCGAGCGCGCAGTACTGCATGTTCAACAACGAGCCGTTCGACAAGGGCGAACTGGCCGAGGCGATGCTGCAGGACTGCCTGCCGGCGATCGAGCACAAGACCGGCGGCATCTTCCACTTCACCGTGCAGAACCGTCACCGTTCGATCGGCGCGCGCCTGTCCGGCGAGATCGCCCGCCGCCACGGCAACCTCGGCATGGCCGACAAGCCGATCACGGTCAAGCTCAAGGGCACGGCCGGCCAGAGCCTCGGCGTCTGGAACGCCGGCGGTCTCAACATCGAGCTCGAAGGCGACGCCAACGACTACGTCGGCAAGGGCATGGCCGGCGGCCGCATCGTGGTCAAGCCGCCCAAGGGTGTGCGCTACGACACCAAGGAAGCCGCGATCATCGGCAACACCTGCCTCTACGGCGCCACCGGCGGCACGCTGTACGCGGTCGGCATGGCCGGCGAGCGCTTCGCGGTCCGCAACTCCGGCGCGCACTCGGTCGTCGAGGGCGTCGGCGATCACGGCTGCGAATACATGACCGGCGGCGTCGTCGTCGTGCTCGGCCGTACCGGCGTCAACTTCGGTGCGGGCATGACCGGCGGCTTCGCCTACGTGCTCGACGAGAAGCGCACCTTCGTCGACCGCTACAACCACGAGCTGATCGACATCCACCGCGTCGTGTCGGAATCGATGGAAGCGCACGAGAACTACCTGCGCGGGCTGATCACCGACTACGCCAAGGTCACCGGCTCGAAGTGGGCGCAGCAGATCCTGTCCGACTGGGCCGACTACGTCGGCAAGTTCTGGCTGGTCAAGCCGCGTGCCGCCGAGATCGGCTCGCTGATCGACTCGGTTCGCGCCGCGGCCTGAGCCGCGCTGCCTCAAGGAATATCGGAGACTCACATGGGCGCCAAAAACGTCAATCAGTTCCTCGACCTGCCGCGGCAGGACCCGGCCAAGTCGCCGGTCGAGCAGCGCATCCACGACTTCAAGGAAATCTACGGCCAGTTCCAGCCGGAGCAGGCCAAGTCACAGGCCGGCCGCTGCCTCGCCTGCGGCAACCCGTACTGCGAATGGAAGTGCCCGGTGCACAACTTCATCCCCAACTGGCTCAAGCTGGTCGAGGAAGGCAATCTGTTCGCCGCCGCGGAGCTGTCGCATCGCACCAACTCGCTGCCGGAGATCTGCGGCCGCATCTGCCCGCAGGACCGCCTCTGCGAAGGCGCCTGCACGCTGGAGGACGGCTTCGGCGCCGTCACCATCGGCTCGGTGGAGAAGTACATCACCGACGAGGCGCTCAAGCAGGGCTGGCGCCCGGACATGTCCAAGGTCAAGTGGACCCGCAAGCGCGTCGCCATCGTCGGCGCCGGCCCGGCCGGCCTCGGCTGCGCCGACGTGCTCGCCCGCAACGGCGTCAAGCCGATCGTGTTCGACAAGTACGCCGAGATCGGCGGCCTGCTGACCTACGGCATCCCGCCGTTCAAGCTGGAGAAAGGCGTCGTCAAGACCCGCCGCCAGATCCTCGAAGGCATGGGCGTCGAGTTCCGGCTCAACACCGAGATCGGCAAGGACATCAGCTTCGAGCAGCTGCTCAAGGACTACGACGCCGTGTTCCTCGGCATGGGCACCTACACCTTCATGAAGGGCGGCTTCCCCGGCGAGGACCTACCCGGCGTGTTCGAGGCGCTGCCGTTCCTGATCGCCAACATCAACCGCCAGCTCGGCAACGGCACCAACGCCGACATGAGCTATGACGTCCACGGCGAGCGCGTCGTCGTCCTCGGCGGCGGCGACACCGCGATGGACTGCAACCGCACCTCCATCCGCCAGGGCGCCGAAAGCGTGTTCTGCGCCTACCGCCGCGACGAGGCCAACATGCCCGGCTCCAAGCGCGAAGTCGCCAACGCCAAGGAAGAAGGCGTCGAGTTCCTGTGGAACCGCCAGCCGGTCGAGATCGTCGGCAACGGCAAGGTCGAGGGCGTCAAGCTCGTCACCACCCAGCTCGGCAAGCCCGACGCCCGCGGCCGCCGCCGTCCGGAAGTGGTCGAAGGTTCGGAAGAGATCATCGAGGCCGATCGCGTCATCGTCGCCTTCGGCTTCCGCCCGAGCCCGGCCGGCTGGTTCGCCGACCACGGCCTCAAGCTGCACGACGACGGCCGCATGAAGGTCAACGGCGAAGTGCTGGCCAAGCACAAGTTCCAGACCTCCAATCCCAAGGTCTTCGCCGGCGGCGACATGGTCCGGGGTTCGGATCTCGTCGTCACCGCCGTGTTCGAAGGCCGCGAGGCCGCAGAAGGCATCCTCGACTACCTCGAGGTCTGAGCACGCCGCCTCAGGCAACCGCGGGAAGCATCAAGGCCGGGCGTCGTAGGACGTCCGGCTTTTTGTTTGGGCTCACGGGATCAGCAGACGGACTCTACATCTGCGGCGGGATCCGGTTCTCCAGAGTTGATTTCCATGAAAGCTCGGCCTGCAAGGCAGGCCCTCATTGAGACCGAATGTAAAACTGCACCCACCTGCGCGCGCCAGTGATCAGCGATTCCCTTCACCTGCGGCTTGCGGGAAGAAGTCCATAGTATGTTGTTAGGCGCATTATTCGCCACGATACGACAAAACGCCTTTGAGGCCTGGTGAATCTACGCCGGCAGTATTAAATGCCTTCTTCAAGATGGCCAGCCCGATTGCCGGAGTTCGGGGAGCAACACCTGACGTGTAGTACTCATCCGTATAGGAGTAACCGTCTTCGACAGTTTTCTCTTTGATTTTTATGGACCCAGGAGATTCCTCGTAGTCTCGCTTGTACGTCCAATCCCCCTTGGGCTTGACCTCAACCTCATCAGGTAGGTTCTCAAGTACGGCTTCGACTAGTCGGAAGTTCAGATGGGGGCAAAACCGGAATCGGAAAAGATTGGTTTCAAGCTCATGACGAATACGCTGCTTGTCAAATGCAAAGACATGACCACCCTTGAGCAAGCTGCCCTTCTTAAAGCTTCCGTATGAAAACCATTGACTCCATGTGGTCCAGTCCATCCGCGCGTTCTTACACCCCCAGATGTTAAGCCGTTTGTCATCTACTCCAAAACAGTATTCAAGCGGACGATATGCTGAATTCCGTTGTTCACTGCACCAAGTAAAGCCGAATACGTCGTCCCAGCGCGACTCCTTCGCATCGACCCAGACTTTCCGATTCCGCATGCCTTTGAGGTCTTCTACGAGCTTCGCCGCTTCCGAAATCCGTTCTTTGGGCCATGCGGCCATGTACCACGTTTTCTTGCCCTTGACGCACTCCGCATTCTCTGGGGCAACCTTGGCCTTACGAACAGCGTCAACGAAGCCGCTGGCCGTGGATTCAGCAAATTCAATAGCAATTCCTGCACTTGGAATTGTGTATTCAACCGCGACAGCGGCCGCCTTATCGGAAAGTTCCAGTGAGCCGCCGCACTCTGGGCAGAACTTCGCCTCCCGCGGAACCTTGGCTGAGCAGCCTGGGCATGCGCGTGTTGCCTCCTCCGACCGCAGCGATGTGCGAACTTCGGTCAATATGAGCTGGAGTTGTTCGTTCGTAATTCCGACCTTCTTCGCAAACGAGAGCACGACGGGCTTTTCAGCCTGATCCAGAACGCCATCAGCAAGAGAGACAGAAATCATGTCTTCTAGGTTGGCGATCCTCACTGAGAATGAACCAACTACCGCCGGCGTAAATCCGTCGCTCTGCGCCAACGTGTCAGCTTTGTGCAGTACTGTCTTCTTTGCGCCGATCCGCTTCTGAGCTGCTTCGATGGCAAGCGTTTCATTCGGAGACACGCTCCCATCTGCACGTGAGACGGCAACCAGATTGGCTAAGTACGCGACCTGTTCTTTGTCGCTCAAATTCATCTGCTCTCCTCCAAAATTCGCCTAACTAGATTTGTCCCGATGTCGAAGAGCGTGCCTCAGCGCTGTTCAGAACACCACCTGTCGGATTGGACAGGGACTTATCAACGGAAGTCCGGTTGATGCCGGATCAAAATGTCCGGATGACATGCCGCTCAGCAGCTCAGCACATGCGCGCCGAGCCAGCGCGCCCAGCGCGCGAGCAGGGGTTCGATGTTCAGCGGCAGGCCGTGCATCGATACCCACAGCAGCAGCGGAACGGCGAGCAGGACGAGGGTCAGGTGCCGGGGCATGGGCATGCGCGTGCGGCCGCAGGCGATGAACAGCGCCAGCGCCGCGAGGCCGATGCCGGTGCCGAGCACGGCTTCGACCCAACTGTGGGACCGCAGCGTGACCCGCGACCAGGCGATCAGGCCGATCAGCAGCGCGGCGGCGAGGCGCAGCGCCCAGTCGCTCCAGCGGACCTCGCGGACGGTGGCGCAGTAGACGAAGCCGCCGTAGACCAGCGCGCTGAATCCGGCATGGCCGCTGGGGCTGCGCAGCTGCCAGTCTCCGACCGGGCAGGCGCGGAAGTAGAGCTTGCTCAGCGCCAGCACCAGCGCGCAGGCGCCGACCACGAGCAGCCATGTCGCGGCCTCGCGCCGGCCGTGGGTGACGGCCAGCCACAGGCCGATCAGCAGGGACAGGACCAGCAGCAGGCCGCTGTTGCCGAAGTCGGTGATGGAACGTGCGAAGGCGTGCATGCGGGTGGGGCGGTGGGCGCGCGGGTTCGACCGCATCCGTAGCAAGGAGTTTGCCGGACCCGGATTGCAGGCGCGGTGACGCGGCTGGCAGGAATCATGCAAAGTGATCCGGACCGCATTTCCGGGGACCGGCTGCGTGGCCTACCAGAGCCGAATCGGCGTCAGCGCCTACCGTTTCGAGGACCTCAGGTCGCTGCTGGCCTGCGCGTCGCCGCGCCGCTCGGGCGATGAACTCGCCGGCATCGCGGCGCCGTCCGACGAGGCGCGGGTGGCGGCGCGCTACGCGCTGGCGGAACTGCCGCTGCGGCATTTCCTCGCAGTGCCGCTGATCCCCTACGAGGACGACGAGGTCACGCGCCTGATCCTGGACGGCCACGACGGCGGCGCCTTCGCGCCGGTCGCGGACCTGAGCGTCGGCCAGTTCCGCGACTGGCTGCTGTCCTACGCGGCGACGCCGGAGGTGCTGGCGGCGCTGGCGCCGGGGCTCACGCCGGAGATGGTCGCGGCGGTCTCCAAGCTGATGCGCCACCAGGACCTGATCGCGGTCGCCGCCAAGTGCCGCACGGTCACGGCGTTCCGCAACACCCAGGGCCTGCCGGGGCGGCTCGGCAGCCGCCTGCAGCCGAACCATCCGACCGACGATCCGCTCGGCGTCGCCGCGTCGACCCTCGACGGCCTGCTGTTCGGCATCGGCGATGCGGTGATCGGGGTCAATCCGGTCAGCGACAGCCTGCCGGACACGATCCGCCTGCTGCAGGTGCTCGACGCCCTGCGGACACGCCTCGATATCCCCACCCAGACCTGCGTGCTGGCGCACGTGACCACCAGCATCCAGGCGATCGAGCGCGGCGCGCCGCTGGATCTGGTGTTCCAGTCGATCGCCGGCACCGAGGCGGCCAACCGCGCCTTCGGCATCGATCTGGGCGTGCTCCGCGAAGGTCTGGACGCGGCCCGCTCGCTGCGCCGCGGCAGCGTCGGCGACAACGTCATGTACTTCGAGACCGGGCAGGGCAGTGCGCTGTCCGCCGACGCCCACCACGGCGTCGACCAGCAGACCCTGGAGGCGCGCAGCTACGCGGTGGCACGGGCCTTCGAACCGCTGCTGGTCAATACCGTGGTCGGCTTCATCGGGCCGGAATACCTGTACGACGCCAAGCAGATCATCCGCGCCGGACTCGAGGACCATTTCTGCGGCAAGCTGCTCGGGCTGCCGATGGGCGTGGACGTCTGCTACACCAATCACGCCGAGGCGGACCAGGACGACATGGACACGCTCGCGCTGCTGCTCGGCAACGCCGGGGCGAATTTCCTGATCGCGGTGCCGGGCGCGGACGACGTCATGCTCGGCTATCAGAGTCTGTCGTATCACGACGTGCTCGCGCTGCGGCACCTGCTGGGGCGCCGCCCCGCGCCCGAGTTCGAGGCCTGGCTGCAGCGCATGCAGCTGGCGGACGGCGCAGGCCGCCTGCCGCCACCGGGCGCCGATCACCCCGCATTGCAGCGCCTGCTCGCGGCCGGGCCGCCGACATGAGCGACAGCCAGAAGCCCGTCGCCGATCCGTTCGCGCGCCTGCGGGCGGCGACGCCGGCGCGCATCGGCGTCGGCCGCGCCGGCGACGCCCTGCCCACCGGCGCGCTGCTGGACTTCCAGGCCGCGCACAGCCGCGCGCGCGACGCGGTGCACGCCGCGCTGGACGTGGATGCGCTGAGCGCGGCGCTGGCGCCGCTGCCCAGCCTGCGGGTGCGCTCGCGGGTTCCGGATCGCGCGAGCTACCTGCGGCGCCCGGACCTCGGCCGCCGCGTCGCGCCGGAGGATCTGGCGACGCTCGACGCCGCGCGGGGCGACTGGGACCTGGCGCTGGTGATCGCCGACGGCCTGTCGCCGAACGCGGTGATGCGGACCGCGCCGGCGCTGGTCCACCGCCTGCTGCAGCGCCTGCCGAACTGGCGCGTCGCGCCGGTCGTCATCGCCACGCAGGCGCGCGTCGCGCTCGGCGACGAGATCGGCCGGCAGCTCGGCGCGCGCATGGTCGCGGTGCTGATCGGCGAACGTCCGGGGTTGTCGGTGGCCGAGAGCCTCGGCATCTATCTGACCTGGCAGCCGCGCGTCGGCCGCGTCGACGCCGAGCGCAACTGCATCTCCAACATCCACGCCGACGGCATGGACACGGTCGAGGCCGCCGACACCCTGGTGTGGCTGCTCGGGCAGGCATCCGCGCATGCCCGCACCGGCGTGGCGCTGAAGCTCGACCGCACCGCGGCATCCGCGCTGCAGGCGACCCCGCCACCGCTGCCCGGGCGCTGAAACGCCGCCCCGTTTGCGATGTTCAAACGGGCTTGAACATCGGCTTGCGGCATCGTCAGAATGGTCCCCATGCAGGGCCTCCTCGATCGCATCGGCCGCGGATTCGGGAAGGGGACGATCGAATTCGCCACAGCTCGCGGATCGTCGTGGACGATCGGCAGCGGAGACCCTCATGTCCGCGTTCGGCTGCGCGGACGCCGCACGCTGCTGCGGATCCTGCGCAATCCCGCGCTGGGGTTCGGCGAGACCTATGTCGACGGCGAATGGGAGCCGGAGGACGGCGACCTGCGACGGGTCCTCGGCGTCGCCGTCGGGTTGTCCGCGCACATCGAGCATCACGCGCACCTGCAGCGCCTGCAGCGGCTGGCCGGCTACCTGCGCGAATTCAACACGCCGCGCAGCAGCCAGCGCCACGCCGCGCATCACTACAACGTCGACTACGAACTGTACCGGCGTTTCCTCGATGCGGACCTGCATTACTCCTGCGCGTACTTCCGCGATCCGCACATGGACCTGGAGCAGGCGCAGCAGGCCAAGTGCGCGCTGATCGCCCGCAAGCTGGATCTGCGCAGCGGCGCGCGCGTGCTCGACATCGGCTGCGGCTGGGGCAGCCTGGCGATGTATCTGGCCGAGCATCATCACGCGCGGGTCACCGGCATCACGCTGTCGTCCGCCCAGCTCGAAGTGGCGCGCCGGCGCGCGCGCGAGCGCGGACTCGACGACCGGGTCGAGTTCAGGCTCGAGGACTACCGCGACACGCGCGGGCGCTACGACGCGGTGGTCAGCGTCGGCATGTTCGAGCACGTCGGGCGGCCGCAGTATCCGGCGTTCTTCGAACATCTGGCCGAGCGGCTCGCCGACGACGGCACCGCGCTGCTGCACACGATCGGCCGGCTGTCGCCGCCGAGCCGCTGCAATCCGTGGATCGACAAGTACATCTTTCCCGGCGGTTACATCCCGGCGGCGTCGGAGCTGACCGCCGCGGCGGAGGCGACGCCGCTGTACCTGACCGACTTCGAGGTCTGGCGCCAGCACTACGCGCACACGCTGGCCGAATGGCACCGCCGTTTCGAGGCCGCACGGGAGACCCTGCCGGCGGGGCTGGACGCGCGCTTCGTACGCATGTGGCGCTTCTATCTGCTCGCCAGCGAGGCCTGTTTCGTCGCCGGCGATCTGGTGGTGTTCCACGCCCAGTTCACGCGCCGGCTCGGTCGCCTGCCGCTGACGCGGGACTATCTCTATCGCTGACGGCGGATCCGACGGCGGCTGGCGGCGGCCTGCGGCGCCGGCTACGATCCGCCCCCTGGTTTGATTTGGCGGCCGCCGCGGCAGGCGGCCGACCCCGCGGAGAGCCGACATGTCCGAACTGCAGCTGAGCCCCGAAGAGGCGCGCATCGTCGCCGCGCTGGTCGAGAAATCGATCACGACCCCGCAGTACTACCCGATGACCGCCAACGCGATCATGCTCGCGGCCAATCAGAAGACCTCGCGCAGTCCGGTGATGAGCCTGTCCGAGGGCCAGACCGGCGGCGCCCTGAACCGGCTCGAGGAACTCAAGCTGATCACCCGCGACAGCTTCAGCGCCCGCGCGCAGAAGTGGCGCCACCAGTTCATGCACCAGATGCTGCTGAAGCCGGACACGATGGCGGTGCTGGTCACGCTGATGCTGCGCGGCCCGCAGACGATCGCCGAGCTGCGCGCCCACGCCGCGCCGCTGGGCGGCCCCGAGGACGCCGCGGGCGTCACCGACGCGCTGCAGGATCTGGCCGACCGCGCCCGGCCGCTCGCGGTGCAGCTGCCGCGCGCGCCGGGGCAGGCCGCCACGCGCTACGCGCACACGCTCTGCGGCGAACCCGAGTCGGTGCCGTTCGATCCGGCGCCGGCCGAAATCGCGGCCGGCGGCGGCGCGCCGCGTGCCGCCACCGCCGAGCTGCTGGCGCGGATCGAGGCGCTGGAAGCACGGGTCGGCGAACTCGAATCGCAGCTCGGGCTGGTGCCGGAGTCGCCGGTCGCCGACTGACCGCGTGGCGGCGGGCCGCGCCGGCGGTGAGGCCGGCGGGGCTTTCGGTATCATGTGCGGTTTCGCCGTACCGATTCCCTCGCGTTGACCGATCTTGGCTCTCTGCGCGCGCAGCTCGACAGCGCCGCCGAACACCTGCTGATCCGTGACCTGGCACGCCTGCGTCGCCAGCTCGCGTCGGCACGCCCGCGCCGCTTCGACGGCCCGCGATTCCTGCGCGATCTGGAGGCGGCCAGGCTGCGCGCCGAGAACCGCGCCCGCCTGAAACCGGCCGGGATCCGCTATCCGGAGGAGCTGCCGGTCGTCCAGGCGCGCGAGGAGCTGCTGGAGCTGATCCGCGCGCACCAGGTGGTGGTGGTCTGCGGCGAGACCGGCTCGGGCAAGACCACGCAGCTGCCCAAGCTGTGCCTGGAACTCGGCCGTGGCCAGCGTGGCCTGATCGGCCATACCCAGCCGCGCCGGCTCGCCGCGCGCAGCGTCGCCAACCGCATCGCGCAGGAACTCGACACCCGCATCGGCGAACTCGTCGGCTACGAAACGCGCTTCGACCGCCGCGTCTCGGAACGCTCGCTGGTCAAGCTGATGACCGACGGCATCCTGCTCGCCGAGCTCGGCCGCGACCATCTGCTCAGCGCCTACGACACGATCATCATCGACGAGGCCCACGAGCGCAGCCTCAACATCGACTTCCTGCTCGGCTGGCTCAAGCGCATCCTGCCGCAACGGCCGGACCTTAAGATCATCGTGACCTCGGCGACGCTCGATCCGGAGCGCCTGTCAAAGCACTTCGGCGATGCGCCAATCGTCGAGGTGTCCGGGCGCACCTATCCGGTCGAGACCCGCTACCGCCCGCCGGCCGACGACGTCGACCAGGAAGGCGCGATCGCCGACGCGGTCACCGAACTGTGGCGCCACGGCCCCGGCGACATCCTGGTGTTCCTGCCCGGCGAGCGCGAGATCCGCGACGCCGCGCGCGTGCTGTCCGGCCGCCATCCGCAGGCCGAGGTGCTGCCGCTGTATTCGCGCCTCGCCGCCACCGCCCAGGACCAGGTGTTCACGCGGGCGCGCAAGCCGCGCATCGTGCTGGCGACCAACGTCGCCGAGACCTCGCTGACGGTGCCGGGCATCCGCTACGTGATCGACACCGGCACCGCGCGCATCAACCGCTACGCGCCGCGCACCGGCGTGCAGCAGCTGCAGATCGAGCCGGTATCGCAGGCCGCCGCGAACCAGCGCGCCGGGCGCTGCGGGCGCCTCGGCCCCGGCGTCTGTATCCGCCTCTACGACGCCGACGACTTCGGCGCGCGCGCCGCGTTCACCGATCCGGAGATCAAGCGCGCGAATCTGGCCGGCGTGATCCTGCAGATGGCGGCGCTCGGGCTCGGCCGCGTCGACGAATTCCCGTGGGTCGACCCGCCCGAAGGCCGCCACGTCAACGAGGCCTACCGGGTGCTGCAGACGCTCGGCGCCTTCGACGAGGACGGGCGCCTGACCGATCGCGGGCGCGAGCTGGCGCGGCTGCCGCTGGACCCGCGCATCGCGCGCATCGCGCTGGCCGGGCGCGGCAGCGTCTGCGCCGAGGCGATCTACGTGCTCGCGGCGGCGCTGTCGGTGCAGGACCCGCACGAGGTCCCGGCCGAGGCGCAAGACGCGGCGCGCCAGAAGCACGCGCAGTGGCGCCACAAGCGCTCGGACTTCTTCACCCTGCTCAACCTGTGGCAGCGCTGGCGCGACTGGAGCGCGGAGTCGTCCAACCGCCAGCTGCGCAAGACCTGCCGCGAGCAGTTCGTCTCGTTCCTGCGCATGGAGGAATGGGAGGCGGTGTACCGCCAGATCCGCGACCTGCTCGGCGAACGCCGGCCGGACGAGGGCCGGCGCCCGGCGCCGCCGCGCTTCGAACCCGAGCAGCTCGACGCGCTGTACGCGCCGGTGCACCAGGCGCTGCTGGCCGGCCTGATCGACCACATCGGCCAGAAGCTGCCGGACAAGCCGGAGTTCCAGGGTCCGCGCGGCCGCCGCTTCCACCTGCATCCGTCGTCGGCGCTGTCGAAGAAGGCGCCGGCGTGGGTGATGAGCGCGCAGCTGGCGCAGACCTCGCGGCTGTTCGCGCGCACCAACGCCGCGATCGAGCCGGCCTGGCTCGAACATGTCGGCGCGCACCTGCTCAAGCGCACGCTGCTGCATCCGCAGTGGAATCCGCAGCGCGGCGAGGTCGGCGCCACGGAAAACATCAGCCTGCTCGGCCTGAGCCTGGGCTCGCGCACGCGCCACTACGGCTCCGAGTTTCCGGCCGAGGCGCGCGCGATCTTCATCCGCGAGGCCCTGATCGCGGGACATCTGCCGAAGAAGCCGGACTTCCTCGACCACAACTTCGCGCTGATCGCGGAGATCCGCGACAAGGAGATCCGCCTGCGGCGGCCCGACCTGCTCGCCGACGACGACCATTTCTTCGACTGGTACGACGCCCGGCTGCCGGCGGACATCTGCACCACCGCCGCGCTGAAGCGCTGGCTCAAGGCCGGTGCCGGCGACAACAGCGGACGGTCGCGCGCCGCGGCCCTGCGCATGACCGAGGCGGACGTGCTGCGGCCGGGCGCCCGGTCCGACGTCAGCGACCTGTTCCCGGATCACCTGGATGTCGGCAGCATCCGTATCGCGCTGAGCTACCACCACGATCCGGGCGCCGAGCACGACGGCGTCAGCTTCCACATCCCGCTGGCGCAGCTGCACGCGCTGCCGGAGGCGGTGTTCGAGTATCTGGTGCCGGGCCTGCTCGCCGACAAGATCGAGGCGCTGATCCGCACGCTGCCCAACCGGCTGCGGCGCTCGTGCACACCGGCGGCCGAGTTCGCGACCGCGGTCGCGCAGCGCCTGGAGCCCCCGCCCGGCGAACTGCCAAAGGGCGAACTGCTCGACGGCGTCGCCCGCGCGCTGCACGACATGACCGGCGTCGAACTGAATGCCGACGACTTCGAGGCCGACAAGCTCGACACCCACCTGCGGCCGCGCTTCCTGCTCGAAAACGAAAAGGGCGTCGTGCTCGGCAGCGCCGACTCGCTGGCGGCACTGCGCGGCCGCTACAGCGGCGCGGCGCGCAGTGCGCTCAACACCGCGGCGGCCGGCAACGACGCGCTGCGGCAGTGGAGCCGCGACGATCTGTCCGACTGGGACTTCGACGATCTGCCGGCGTCGGTGACGCTCGCCACCGGCGCGCGCGCCTATCCCGGCCTGCATGCCGAAGGCGAGCGGATCGACCTGCGCCTGTTCGAATCCGCGGAGGTCGCCGCCCGTGCCCACGCGGCGGGGGTCCGGGCGCTGCTGCTCAAGCGCATGCCCGAACGCCGCAAGGATCTGCTCAAGAGCGCGCGCGGCAAGCTCGGCCTGCTCGCGCCGGTGTTCGGCCTCGACGTCGGCGGGGTCGCCGACACCCTGGCGCAGCGCTGCGCCGATCACGTCCTGCAGGGCCGCAAGGTCCGCAGCCGTGCGGACTTCCAGCAGGCGCTGGAACAGCGCGGCGCGTTCTCGATCGAGGCGCAGCGCCGCCTCGAACAGCTGGTGGACTGGCTCACGCTCGCCCGTGAACTCAAGGCGCGGGTCCGCAGCCTCGGCGAGCGCTGGCCGGCGTCGCTCGGTGATGCGCGCAGCCAGCTCGACGGTCTGTTCGCGGACGGCTTTCTCGCCGCCATCCCGGAGGCGCAGTGGTCGCGCATGCCGATCTACCTGCGCGCCCTGCAGATCCGGCTCGAACGCCTGCCGAACAAGCCGGCCCGCGACGAGGACCTGACCCGCCAGGTCGTACCGCTGGCGCAGCGCCTGCCGGGTCCGTTCCATCCGGCGCGCTGGATCATCGAGGAATGGCGCGTGGCGCTGTTCGCACAGGAACTGCGCGCGCAGGGCGCGCCGACCGCCGCGAAGGTGGAGGCCGCGCTGGCGGCCTGAACAGTTGCCGCCGGCCACAACCAGCGCCGACAATCCGAACCCTTGCCGCGGCAACCGGTCCAAAGCCGGTCACCGCATGATTTCTTGAACGTTCCGTCAGGCTCTCATGATCGCAACCGAAGACCGTCTTATCGCCGCACTGGATTTCCCGACCGCCCCGCAGGCCCGTGAACTGGTGGTCCGCCTCGGCGGTACGGTGCAGTTCTACAAGATCGGTCTGGAGCTGCTGATGGCACCGGGCTTCTTCGATCTGTTCGACTGGCTCAAGGGCGAACAGAAGAAGGTCTTCGTGGACCTGAAGTTCTTCGACATTCCGGAAACCGTCGCGCGCGCGGTGCGCAACCTCGCCGAGCGCGGCGCCGATTTCTGCACCGTGCACGGCAACCAGTCGATCATGGAAGCGGCAGCCGCTGCCAAGGCCGGCGACCTCAAGGTGCTGGCGGTCACGGCGCTGACCAGCCTCGACCAGGGCGACATCGAGGACCTGGGCTTCCAGTGCTCGATCGCCGATCTGGTGCTGTCGCGTGCGCGCCGCGCCCTCGCGGCGGGCTGCGACGGCGTGGTCTCGTCCGGGCTCGAGGTCGAGCGCCTGCGCGCCGAGGCGCCGCACGAGCTGGTCTGCGTGACGCCCGGCATCCGCCCGGTGGAGAACCGCGTCGAGGCGGACCAGAAACGCATCATGACCCCGGCCGCGGCGATCGCCGCCGGCGCCGACCATCTGGTCATCGGCCGGCCGATCCGCGACGCCGCCGATCCCTGCGCCGCGGCCGCGGCGATCCAGGCCGAAATTGCCGCCGCGGTCGCAGCACGCGACACCGCTTCGCGCTAAGGTGATCGCACCATGACCGAAACCCGCACCCTCGATAACGATCTGTTCCTGCGCGCGCTGAAGCGCGAACCCGTCGACCGTACGCCGGTCTGGATGATGCGCCAGGCCGGGCGCTACCTGCCCGAGTACCGCGCCAGCCGCGCCAAGGCCGGTGACTTCATGAGCCTGTGCCGCAATCCGGAGCTGTGCTGCGAAGTCACGATGCAGCCGCTGGAGCGCTACGGACTCGACGCGGCGATCCTGTTCTCGGACATCCTCACGATCCCGGACGCGATGGGCCTGGGCCTGGAGTTCAAGCAGGGCGAGGGCCCGGTGTTCGAACGGCCGCTGCGCGACGCGCGCGCGATCGAGAACCTCGGGATCCCCGATCCGGAAACCGACCTGCGCTACGTGATGGACGCGGTCCGCACGATCCGCGGCGCGCTCGGCAACCGCCTGCCGCTGATCGGCTTCTCCGGCAGCCCGTGGACGCTGGCGACCTACATGGTCGAAGGTGCGGGTGGCTCGGATTTCTCGCTGATCAAGCGCATGGCCTACGACTCGCCGGAAATGCTCGACACGCTGCTGGCGAAGCTGTCCGCGTCGGTCAGCCTGTACCTGGACGCCCAGGTCCGCGCCGGCGCCGATGTGCTGATGATCTTCGACACCTGGGGCGGCGTCCTCGCCCCGGCCGACTACCTGCAGTTCTCGCTCGAACCGATGGCGCGCATCGTCGAGCACCTCAAGCGCGTGGCGCCGCAGATTCCGGTGATCCTATTCACCAAGAACGGCGGCCAGCATCTGGAGGTGATGGCGCAGACCGGCTGTGACGCGCTGGGCGTGGACTGGACCATCGATCTGGCGACGGCACGCGCCCGCGTCGGCGACCGCGTGGCCCTGCAGGGCAATCTGGATCCGACCGTGCTGCTGGCGCAGCCGGCGCGCATCGAAGCAGCCGTTGCGCGCGTACTGGAATCATACGGGCACGGCAACGGTCATATCTTCAACCTGGGGCACGGCATTCTGCAGCAGACCCCGCCGGAACATGCAGCAGCCATGGTGGAGGCCGTTCGAGCGCTGAGCCCGACGTATCACGCTCAGGAATAGCGAGGTCAGGCGATGTTCTCTGTGATTTTCCCACCGGTGGTGGTGGGATTGATGACGTCAACCGTGGTCCTGGCGATCACCGTCGCCGCGTTCATCGTGCTGCTGCCCGGCGTGCTGCTCAAGCCGATTCCGTACGAACCGCTGCGGCGCGGCTGCAGCCGCTACTGCGTGTGGGTCGCCCGCGGCTGGGTCGGCTACCTCAAGCTGACCTTCCGCCTGCTCCACGCGGTGCAGTGGGAGGTCGATTTCCGCACGCCGCTGCAGCCGGGGCGCAGCTACATGCTGATCGCCAATCACCAGTCCTGGGTCGACATCCCGCTGCTGTTCGACATCTTCCACAACCGCGTGCCGTTCCTGCGCTTCTTCCTCAAGCACGAGCTGATCTGGGTGCCGATCATCGGCCAGGCCTGCTGGGCGATGGACTTTCCGTTCATGCGCCGCCACAGCAAGGCCCAACTCACAGCCCATCCCGAACTGCGCCACCAGGACCTGGAAACCACGCGCCGCGCCTGCGAGCACTTCCGCACCGAGCCGGTCACGGTCGTCAATTTCCTCGAAGGCACGCGCTTCAGCGAGGCCAAGCGCATCGCCCGGCAGTCGCCGTACCGCCACCTGCTGCGCCCCAAGGCCGGCGGCATGAGCTTCGCCCTCAATGCGATGGGCGACCAGTTCGCCGGCGTCATCGACGTCACCATCGCCTACCGCCCGACCGGCAAGCCGCTGCTGTGGAGCTTCGCCTGCGGCGAACAGGACCAGCTCAGCGTCCACGTCGACGTGCTGCCGATCCCGCAGGAGCTGCTGGCGGGCAGCTACGAGGCCGATCCGGAGTACCGCAAACGCTTCCAGGACTGGGTCAATACGGTCTGGACGCGCAAGGACCAGCGCCTCGACCGGATGAGCAACAGCCGCCCGGCCTACCAGGCGCCGCGCCCGGCGCACTTCTGAGACGGCGCCCTATTCGGGCACGCGGCGCGACCAGTACCACGCCAGCAGGCCGCCGCTGACCAGGTGCCAGATGCCCCACCACGCCACCACCAGCGCCATGCCGCCAAGGTGCTGGAAGTAGCTGAAGATCAGGGTCAGCCCCAGCGCGGTGTTGTGGATGCCGGTCTCGAAGGTCACGGCGCGACGGTCGCGCTCGTGCAGGCGCGTCAGCTTGCCGACGCCGGCGCCGGTCAGCAGCGCCAGCGCGTTGTGGACCAGCACCAGCACGAAGATCGCGCCGATCGCCTGCGCGAACAGCGCGTGGTTCGCCGCCAGGGCCAGCACCACGAACAGCAGGAACGCGAACAGCCCGAAACGCTTCAGCGGACGCCGCAGGCGCGCCGCCAGCGCCGGTGAACGCTGCTTGAGCCCCATGCCGAGCAGCAGCGGCAGCAGCAACGCGAGGATGATCGTCGTCACCAGCTCGCTGTACGGCACCGCCACTTCGCGCAGCGCATCACGGGTGGCCGGGTGCAGACCGCCGAGCACCCCGAACACCATCGGCGTGCTCAGCGGCGCGACCATGCTCGACAGCGTAGTCATCGCCATCGACAGCGCGGTCCGGCCGTGCGCCCAGTGCGTCAGGATGTTGGACATGTTCCCGCCCGGGCAGGCGGCGGTCATCATCAGACCCAGCGCGATGCTCGGCATCGGCTCGGCCACCAGCACCAGGGCGACGGTCAGCAGCGGCAGCAGCACCAGCTGCGCGCACAGACCGATCAGCACCGGCCGCGGCGCGTGCAACAGGCGCCGGAAGTCGGCGAACGACAGTTCCAGCGCCACGCCGAAGATGATCACCGCGAGCACCCCCTGCAGCAGCAGCGCCGCGGCGGGGCTGAACTGCAGCTGCATCTGGTCCAGGTCGCTCATGCGCCCAGGCCTCCGCAGCGCGACCGGTCCCGCGGGCCCGCCCCGATGCGGGTCCGGATCAACGATTTGCGATTCATCAGCGTGCCTCCCCCTTGCCGCTGTGGTCCGGCCGGCTTCATCGCCGGCACTCGGATCAAGGATAATGCGTCCAAGCCGGGGCGTCCGGTCCGGAGACGCCCGCCCCAACATCCAATGCGTGCCCGAGTGTCCGATTCCTTCCTGAGCGCCACCGCCGCCGCGTCGCGCCCCTACCGCGTCCGCTACGCCGACCGGCTCCCGCAGCCGCTGCCGGAGCGCGTGCTGGCGTGCATCGTGCGCGATCCGGTCGCGCCGGACAGCGATGACCCGCGCGTGCTGCATCTGCCGGTGGAACGGCTCGCCGGCCCCGCGGTGGAGCTGTGGGAAAGCGTCGCGCCGGTTCGCAGTGGGCGCGACGCGGACATCGACTATGCCGAGAACGACGCGCTGCTGTTCGGCCAGGTGTGCCTGCCGCAATGCGCGCTGGACGCTGTCGCCGGGCAGACCCGGACGCTGTATCAGCGCATCGACGCCCTGATCCGCCGTCGCGGCTATCCGGGCCTGCTGCGGGTCTGGCATTTCCTCGAGGCCATCACCGAGGGCGAGGGCGACCAGGAGCGGTATCGCCAGTTCAGCCTCGGCCGCCACCAGGCGATCGCGCAGATGCCGGACTTCGAATCCTGTCTGCCGGCCGCGACCGCGATCGGTCTGAGCCGCGGCGGTCTGCGCGTCTGGTTCATGGCGACGCGCCAGCGCGCGCGCCAGGTCGAGAATCCACGGCAGGTCAGCGCCTTCCGCTATCCCCGCCAGTACGGGCCGCGCAGCCCGAGCTTCTCGCGCGCGGTATTGATGCCCTGGGCGGACGGCGCCGATCTGATCGTCTCCGGTACCGCCAGCGTCGTCGGCCACGAGACGGTCCACGCCGGCGCACCGGCACAGCAGTGGCGGGAGATCGTCGAGAACCTCGCCAGCCTGCAACGGCAGGGCGCCGAAGAAACGACGGCGTGGTCGGCCGAATACGCCACCGTCTACCTGCGTGACGCCGCGCTGCTGCCGGCGCTGCTGCCGGCGATCCGCGACGCCTTCGGCCCAGAGGTACCGGTGACGATCCTGCGCGCGGACATCTGCCGCGACGATCTCGACGTCGAGGCCGAGGCCCTTTATCGACCAGGCCTCCCCGCCTAGGCGGGGAGGCCGCCACGTCACGGTGCCGGCGAGATCTCGCCGCAGGGAATCCGGCTCGGATAGATGATCGACAGATCGCCGATCAGATCGGTCGGCAGGGCCCGCAGCGTGCAACCCAGCTGGCCGCGCAGTGGCAGGTGGATCGACAACGCCTGATCCGACGGCGAGGTTCCGCGGTAGCCGTTCGGCGAGAAATTCAGGTACACGTTGGTCTCGCCGAGATAGGTCGAGTAGGCCAGCTCCGAACCTCCGGCCTCGAACTTGGCCGCGATGGCGTCTCCCGAAGGAGCACCCCAGCTCGCCCCCTGCACCGGACCCTTGGTCGGGAAGTTCGCGGACTGGCTCGACCCGGCGACATAGGCGCTGCCGTCGTCGCCGAGCGCGACCGCGTAGCCACTGTCGGCAGCCGCGGCACCGAGAAAGGTGGAGTAGCTCAGCACGTCGCCGGCAGGTGCAAGCTTGCTGAGGAACAGGTCCTGCCCGCCGGCATTGAACGGCTGCACCGCGTTGCGGGTCGGGAAGTTCTGGGAGCGGGTATAGCCCGTCACGTAGACGCTGCCATCGGCGTCGAGCGCCAGATCATTGGGCATGTCGGACGAGCTTCCGCCCAGATAGGTTGAATAGACCAGCGCGTCGGCAGTGGCCGAGAACCTGGTGACAAACGCATCCGTACCGCCCCGTGGTGCCGCATACAGCGCGGCCGTGGTCGGGAAGTCGTCCGACAGGGTCCATCCGGAGACGACGGCCCGGCCGGCGTTGTCCACTGCCACGCCGGTCGCAACATCGTTCTGGGCGCCGCCGAGATAGGTTGCGTACATCAGCGTGTCTCCGCCCGCGCCGACCTTGGCCAGGAACGCATCCTCTCGCAAGTAGCAGGTGCTCGACGGGCAATACGGAACGATCGCGGTCTTGAATGCGCCGGGCGTCACCGGTAAGTCCTCTGACTGGGTCACTCCGACCACATACGCCTGTCCGGCACCGTCGACCGTGATCCGCGTGGCGGCGTCCCAGCCGCTGCCGCCGAGAAAGGTCGAATACGACAGCGTGGAGCCGTCGGCACTGAGCCTGGCCACGAACGCATCGTCGCCGCTGGCACTGTGGGTCGCCTGCAGGGCCGACTGGATCGGGAAGTTCTCGGATTCGGTGTAGCCGGCGATATAGGCATTGCCTGCATCATCGAGCGCAAGGCTGCTGGCCACGTCGTCGGCGTTGCCGCCCAGATACGTCGAGTAGACCAGGGTCTTGCCCTGTGCGCCGATCCGTGCGACGAATGCATCGGCATAGCCGCCCTTGGACGACTGCACCGGCTGCTCGACCGGGAATTCGTTCGAGTAGGTCATTCCGGTCACGACAACTTCGCCGTCCGGTGTCACCGCGATGTCGGTAATCTGATCATCGTCCGAGCCGCCGATGAAGGTGGTATAGGCCAGCGCGTCCCCGCTCGGCTCAAGCTTGGCGACGAAGGCGTCGTAGGTAAGCACCTGGCGCAACACCGGCCCCAGCACCGGCAGTCCGGTGAGCCAGCGCATCGCCGGCGCGTAACCGGCGATGTAGGCCGAGCCGTCGGGCCCGACGGCGATGCTGGTCGCCTGCAGCGCGTTGATTCCCGGCACGTACAACCGGTAAGCGAGCAGCGGATCGATCACCAGCGACCGGCTGCGATCGTATGCGCCAACCTCGAAAGCGATCCGGTCGTCCTCGATCCGGTAGGCGCCGTCGACTCCGACCTTGCGGCCATCGACCATCTGATAGACCTCCGGGCGATGCTGAATCACATCCCCACCAGCCGTCGACAGCACCAGATTGCCCGCCGCGTCGAGCGTCGGCGGCGCCGAGGTGCCGGCGAACCGCAAGCCGATGCGCGCCGGATCGGCACCGGGCGCGACGACGAAGTCATACTCGAGCTGCTGCTGGCTGCCGTGATAGACCAGATCGATCCCCGGATAGACCGCCGAGTAACGAACCTTTCGATACTGGGCAACATCGGTCATCCACGCCGTCGCATCGCGGCCGAGCAGGTAATTGCTGGTGCCGGACATGGCCTCCCGCCCTTCGATCGCCGTCGGCGCCTGCGCATCGACCAGGCGGGTCTGCAGAATGGTGGTCCGCACGGCATCGCGAGCGCCGGCCGAAACAGGCGCCTGATATTGCAGGTAGAGATCCGCTCCCTCGGGGCGCAGCAGCAGCGCGTAGGCGGGACCGCGCGCAAAATATCGGGCGGCGGCATCGACCTGCCCATGATTGGCCTCGAAGGCGATCGGCAGGCGGCCGTACTGCGGCGGCGGCGAACTGCCGGCCCATGCCGCCGGCATAGCCGCCACCAGCAGCGCGCAGACCAGTGCCCGGCCGCACCGTCCTGCCATGCCCCGCGACTGTCCCGCCCCCGGGACACCTTGTTCCACGATTCCGTAGCGGACGTCCATGTCCTGTCCCCCTGGCAGTTTTTGCGGTTGGCCGGCTTCCGTGCCGGGTCCTCAGCCTAGCGCCGAATTCAGCAACGACTTGTAGGACTACCGGCAATGGAGATGAGCGCCAAAGCTCCAAACCTCTATCAGTTTTCGACTTATCTATTGGGGGTGAAACGGTGCCGGTGCCGCGACCGTGAGACAATGCGGACCCGCCTTTCCGCACCCCACCGCATGTCCGTTGCAGTGCCCCAACGCCCGTGAGACAAGCCGATGTCGTGATTCTCGGCGGCGGCGCCGCCGGCCTGATGTGCGCGATCGCGGCCGGACGCCGCGGACGCCGCGTCGTCGTGCTCGACCACGCCAACCGGGTCGGAAAGAAGATCCTGATGTCGGGCGGCGGGCGCTGCAATTTCACCAATCTCGACGTCACGCCGGAGAACTACCTCTCGGCCAACCCGCATTTCTGCAAGTCCGCGCTGGCGCGCTACACGCAGTGGGACTTCATCGCGATGGTGCAGCAGCACCGCATCGCCTACCACGAGAAGGAACTCGGCCAGCTGTTCTGCGACGAATCGTCGAAGCTGATCCTCAACATGCTGCTGCGCGAATGCGAGGACGCCGGGGTCGAGATCCGCACCGATTGCCGGATCGAACGGGTCGCGGCGGCCGAACGCGGCTTCGACGTGCTGACACCGCACGATTCACTGCACTGCGAATCGCTGGTGGTCGCGACCGGCGGGTTGTCGATTCCGCGCATGGGAGCGACCGGCTTCGGCTACGCGCTGGCACGGCAGTTCGGGCACACGATCCGCCCGACGCGCGCGGGCCTGGTGCCGCTGACCCTGGGCGACGCCGATCTGCAGCGCTACGGCGACCTCAGCGGACTGGCGACGCCGGTGGAGGCGCACTGCCATGACGCGAGCTTCGGCGCCGGCCTGCTGTTCACCCACCGCGGGCTCAGCGGCCCGGCGATCCTGCAGGTCTCGTCGTACTGGCAGCCCGGCGACCCGGTGACAGTGAACTGGCTGCCCGGGACCGATGCGCTGGCATGGCTGCAGGCGCGCCAGCAGGAGCGGCCGGCGGCGGAACTGCGCACGGTGCTCGCCGAGGTGCTGCCGAAGCGCCTGGCCCAGCGCCTGTGCGAACTCGGCCCGGACAGCCGGCCGCTGAAGCAGTATCCGCCGCGGCAGCTGCAGCAGGTCGCCGACGCGCTGCAGGCCTGGCGCTTCACGCCCGACGGCAGCGAGGGCTACCGCACCGCCGAGGTCACGCTGGGCGGAGTCGACACCGACGCGCTGTCGTCATCGACGATGGGCTCCAGGCATGTCGACGGCCTGTACTTCGTCGGCGAGGTCGTCGACGTCACCGGCCATCTCGGCGGCTACAACTTCCAGTGGGCCTGGGCCTCGGGCCACGCCGCCGGCCAGGTCGTCTGAAACCCCGACACAACTGGGCGGGGCGCTTGCGCCCGACACGAACCGAGTTCCCTCTAGGGCCTGTTAACGCTATGGACGATCGCTGCGTTGCTACCAGAAATTGCGCCAGGCAAGGCGCGGACCGCCGGCCTTGGTGGTTCCAAGGCGAAGGTTCGCAACGCCGCACTGCGCCAATACCGCCTCCGTCGCAACGATTGCCATAGTGTTAACAGGCCCTAATCCAGCAGTCTCTCAGGCGCATCCATGCTCTCGTGCAGCACGCGGATTACCCGTACCTCCCGTTGAAGAGCCCGATAGAAAACTGCGTGATGTTCGACCTGCAACCTGCGATAACCCGGGAGAATATGGCCGTAGTCCGCACCAAGCGAAGGATGATGAATCAGCTGCGTCATTCCTTGCTGCAGTTGATCGAGATATCCATCCGCCTGATCCGCGCCCCATTCCCCGCAGGTATACAGCCAGATTCCGATGAGGTCTGATTCCGCCTTCGGCGTGATGCTCAGCTTGAGCACTCGTCAGCGTCCTTGATTCGCCTGCGTCCGGCGGCCTTGATCGCTGACATGTCCAAGGGTTTGGGCGGCCCGCTGGACTCACCTTCGGTAAGAGCCTGCCTCAGCGCGGCAACACGTTCCTGGGCCTGCTGGTCCCGACGGATGAGATGGCGGATGTACTCACTGTCGTTGCCGAAGTGCCCGCTTTCAATCTGGCCTTTGACCCAGCTGTCCTGCTGTTCGGTCAGCGTGATGGTTTTCCGATGCATGCTCATTGCCGGCACTCCGGTGGCTGGTTCGTATGAAAATATCATACCTTTTGGGTGCACGGCAGCGCTGCTTCGCTTCGGTTGCGACCAGCCAGTGCTTGAGCGTCAGGCAAGCCGCACGGCGCTCAGGCGTGTCCGCTGCGCACCCGGGCGATCGCGTCCTGCCAGCCGGCATAGAGTGCATCGGCCCGATCGGTGGCCATTCCCGGCGAAAACTCGCGTTCCTGCTGCCAAAGCGCGGCAATTTCGTCCAGAGACTGATAGACGCCGGCCTCCAGGCCGGCCAGATACGCCGCGCCCAGCGCGGTGGTCTCGACGATCCGCGGCCGCAGCACCTGCAGCTGCAGGATGTCGGCCAGCGACTGGCTCAGCCAGTCGTTGACGACCATGCCGCCGTCGACACGCAGTTCCCTGGGCCGCACCGCGTCGTCGGACATCGCCTGCAGCAGGTCGCGGGTCTGGTAGCTGACCGACTCCAGCGCCGCCCGCACGATATGGGCGATGCCCGAATCGCGGGTCAGCCCGAAGATCGCGCCGCGCGCCTCGGGGTCCCAGTACGGGGCGCCGAGCCCGGTGAAGGCGGGGACCAGGTACACGCCCTGGGTGTCCTCGATCGATTTGGCCAGCGCCTCGGTCTCGCCGGCGGCGGTGATCAGGTGCATGGCGTCGCGTAGCCATTGCACCGCCGCCCCGGCGACGAAGATGCTGCCTTCGAGGGCGAAGGTCGGCTTGCCCTTGAGCCGATAGGCCACGGTCGTCAACAGGCGGTTCTTCGACAGGCGGATCTCGTCGCCGGTGTTCAGGACCATGAAGCAGCCGGTGCCGTAGGTCGACTTGATCATGCCCGGCTCGAAGCAGGCCTGGCCGATGGTCGCCGCCTGCTGGTCGCCGGCGATGCCGCCGATCAGGATCTCGCCGCCGAACAGCCCGGCGTCGGTCCTGCCGAAGGCACAGGCCGAATCGCGGATCTGGGGCATCAGCGCCCGCGGCACGCCGAAGAACGCCAGCAGCTCGTCGTCCCAGTCCTGGGTTTCCAGATTGAACAGGGCGGTGCGGCAGGCATTGGTCGCGTCGGTGGCGTGCACGGTGCCGCCGGTGAGCTGCCACAGCAGCCAGCTGTCGATGGTGCCGAAGGCCAGCTCGCCGTTTTCGGCGCGCGCGCGGGCGCCGGGCACCGCGTCGAGGATCCAGGCGATCTTGGTCGCCGAAAAGTAGGGGTCGAGCAGCAGTCCGGTCTTGCGGTTCAGCCATTCGCCGCGATCCTGATGCTGCTGGCAGAACGCGCTGGTGCGGCGGTCCTGCCAGACGATCGCGCGGTGGATTGGCTTGCCGGTCGCGCGGTCCCAGACCACCGTGGTCTCGCGCTGGTTGGTGATGCCGATCGCGGCGATGTCGCCGGCCTGCAGGCCGGCTTCGGCCATCGCATCGCGCACGCAGGCGACGGTGTCGGTCCAGATGTGCTCGGCGTCGTGCTCGACCCAGCCCGGCTTCGGAAAGTGCTGCGGCAGTTCGCGCTGCGCGGTCGCGCGCTTGTTGCCGCCGCGGTCGAAGACGATGGCACGGGTGCTGGTGGTGCCCTGGTCGATCGCCAGCAAGGCTGTCATCGGGTTCCCCTCGGTTGTATGCCACACTGCGCGGCGCCGGGCCGCGCGCGGGGCTTGGACCATTCAATTTCCCGGGGGACGTTACACGTGCTCAACCGTCAATTCCAGCATCGCTGGGGTTCGTCCGAATTCGCCCATGTGCTGGCTTGGCTGCCCGAATCGGCGCCGCGCGCCAGCGTGCAGATCGTCCACGGCATGGCCGAACACGCGGCGCGCTACGCGCGGCTCGGCGAGCAGCTGGGGGCACGGGGTTACGCGGTCTACGCCCAGGATCTGCCGGGTCACGGCCACAGCGTGACCGCGCCCGAACGGCTCGGCGAGATCGACGGCGCGGACGGCTGGGCGACCAGCCTCGACGCGATCGACGCGGTGCGCCGCCACATCCGCGCGCAGCATCCGGACACTCCGCTGTTCCTGTTCGGCCACAGCCGCGGCTCCTTTCTCGCCCAGCACGACCTGTTCGGGCACGGCGGCGAACTGGCCGGCGTGATCCTGTCGGCCGGCACCGCCGATCTCGGACCGCTGCGCGCCATTGGCCTGAACCTGCTGCGCGTCGAGGCTCTGATCGCCGGCCGCCAGCATCGCAGCGCGCTGGCCGAGGCACTGAGCTTCAAGGACTTCAATCGCCGCTTCCGCCCCGCGCGCACCGACTTCGACTGGCTGTCGCGTGATCCGGACGAGGTCGACCGCTACGTGCAGGACCCGCTGTGCGGCTTCCGCTGCTCGGCGGCGATCTGGATCGAACTGCTGCGCGCCGGTGGACAGCTGCGCGATCCGGCCCGGCTGGCCCGCATTCCGAAATCGCTGCCGGTGCTGACGATCAACGGCAGCGCCGATCCGGCCTGCCGGGGCGCGGTCGGCGCCCGTTCGCTGACCGACAACTACCGCGGCGCGGGCCTGACCGACGTCACCGCCAGGCTGTACGAGGACGGGCGGCACGAGCTGCTCAACGACATCTGCCGCGAGCAGGTCACCACGGATCTGCTGGCCTGGCTGGACGCGCGCAGCACGCCCGCGCCGGCTTGAGAGGAAACCGCTAGCTGGCGCGCTGCGCCGGCGTGGCGAGGATCACCGGCCCGGTCGGCTGGCCGGTGGGCGAGCCGCCCGCCGGCTCGCGGCTGACCGCGAGCGTCGGCTTCTTCGGCATGCGCATGCCGCGCGGCATCGGCAGGTCGACCGCATCCCCGATCGGAAGGATGCCGAGCGAGCGCGGCTTGCCGTCGTCACCGATCACCCACAGCTCCAGCGATTCGGTCTTCCGGTTCAGCGGATAGTCGCCGCTGCCGGAGACCCGGATCAGCTTGCGCTCGGGCGACACCGTCACCAGCCACTGCGCGTCGACGTTCGACGGATGCAGCAGCGCCACGTACGGCAGCGGCTGCGGCACCGGCACCTCGACACGTACGATCTGCGGCGCCGGCGGCGGCAGGCTCGCCTGCCGGAACAATGCGAACGCCAGCACCACCGACGCGGCGGTGGCGAGGCCCGACCAGGCCTGCCAGAAGCGCAGTCCCGTCGGTGACCGGGCCGGCGCCGTGGCCGCCGCGATCGGCGTGACCTTCGGCGCTTCGATCTGCCGGGCGATCGACGCCCAGACCACATCGCGCGGGGCGACCGGATCGAAGCCGTGGCGCAGCCCGGCGAGGCGGCGTTCCCAGTAGCGGACTTCGTCGCGCAGATCGGCACGGCCGGACAGCAGGCGCTCGAAACGCCGGCGCGCAGGCCCGCGCAGCGTGCCGAGTGCGTACTCGGCCGCCAATGCCTGCTTCAGCGTGTCACTTTCATACTTCATTCGCCCAGGCACTCCCGCAACCGCTGCAATCCGCGCCGGACCCAACTCTTGACCGTCCCCAATGGCGCCTGCATCACGCTCGCCAGTTCCTGGTGGGTGTAGCCCTCGTAATAGGCCAGCAGGACGCTGCGGCGCTGCTCGTCCTGCAGTCCGTCCATGCATTCACCGAGCCGATCCAGCCCTTCGCCTTCCACGGCACGTGCCTCCGGGTTCACGCCACTTCCACCGTCGGCAAAGGTCATCGGCGGCGCCTCGCCTTCCTCCGGCATCTCCACTTCGGGCCGCTTCATCCGCAGCAGGTCCAGCGCCCGATAGCGCGCCACGGTGGTCAGCCACGCCAGCGGCGCGCCTTTTTCCGGAGCGTAGGTATCGGCCTTCTGCCAGATCTTCAGATAGCAGTCCTGGAGCGCCTCCTCTGCCCAATCCCGACGTTTCAGCATACGCAGCAGCACCCCGAACAGATGCGGGCTGCTGGCGTCGTACAGGGACTTGAACGCGCGCTGGTCGCCGTCGGCGGTCGCGAGCAACAGTCGCAGCAATGGGTCGGCTTCGGCCATGCGTGTGGGGTGAAGAGAGACCGGTCCAGTCTAGCCCGAAACGTTTCCGGGTGAACGCAACGGCTGGGCCAGCAGGCGGCCGATATGCTGCGCGTCCGGATCCCGGAATGCCTCGAGCCCGATCGCCATGCCGCCATGGCCGTCGCGCGGCTGCGCCCGGTAGGTGCCGAACAGGCGGTCCCACCACGGCACGTTGAAGCCGAAATTGGAGTCGGTCTCGTCGCGATGGACCGAGTGGTGCACGCGGTGCATGTCCGGCGTCACCACGATCCAGCGCAGGATGCGGTCGAGACTGCCCGGCAACGCCAGATTGGCGTGGTTGAACATCGCGGTGCCGTTGAGCACGGCCTCGAACGCGACCACCGCCCACACCGGCACCCCCAGCGCCGCGACCGCCGCCATCTTGATCAGCATCGACAGCAGGATTTCGACCGGATGGAAGCGCAGCGCGGTGGTGACGTCGAACTCGATGTCGCTGTGATGCACGCGATGCAGGCGCCACAGCAGCGGCACCGCATGGAACACGCGGTGCTGGAAGTAGATCAGCAGGTCCAGCAGCAGCATGCCGGCGATGCCCGCCGCCAGCGGCGACCAGCCGAGCCGGTGGAACAGGCCGAATTGCTGCGCATCGGCCCACCAGGCCACACCGACCGCGCCGCTGCCGAGCAGCAGGCGCAACAGCACCGCGTCGGTCACGACCAGACCGAGGTTGGCCGGCCAGCGCAGCCGCCGCAGACGATCGCCGCCGCGCCTCGGCCAGCGCCATTCGGCCAGCAGCAGCAGGCCGACCAGGCCGAGGAAGATCCCGAGCCGGATCAGGGTCTGCGGATCGAGCGCGGTCACGTGCCAGCCTCCGGCCGCGGGCGTCGCGTGGTCCTGTCTGTCGTCAAAACGTCCTCCTCAAGTCACGCCGCCGCATGCGAGCCGAATGCGGGCGCGCGACATCGCGGGCCCGGCGGCCGTCGCGCAGGGTGTGCGCCGTATAATGCCGCCGTTCCATCCGCATTGGCCAAATTCCCCGTGATCACCGGTCGCTACCCCAACACCCGCCTCCGCCGCACCCGTCAGTCCGCCTTCGTGCGCGGACTGGTCCGCGAAACGCATCTGCTGCCGGAACAGCTGATCCAGCCGCTGTTCGTCGCCGAGGGGCCGCGCAAGGGACCGGTGGCGTCGATGCCCGGCGTCGTACGCCACGATCTGGACGAACTGGTCGCGGAGTGCCGTGAGTTGTACGCGGTCGGCGTGCAGACGGTTGCGCTGTTCCCGGTGACGCCGCCGGAGCTGAAGACGCCGGGCGGCGACGAGGCGCTCAATCCGGACAGCCTGATGGTGCGCTCGATCAAGGCGATCAAGAACGCGGTGCCGGAGATCGGCATCGTCGCCGACGTCGCACTCGATCCCTACACCAGCCACGGCCAGGACGGCGTGCTCGACGAGCACGGTTACGTCGCCAACGACCCGACCTGCGAGATCCTGCGGCGCCAGGCCCTGCTCTACGCCCGCGCCGGCGCCGACGTGGTCGCCCCGTCGGACATGATGGACGGCCGCGTCGGTCACATCCGCCAGGTGCTTGAGCGCGACGGCTTCCGCAACACCCTGATCCTGTCCTACGCGGCCAAGTACGCCTCGGCGTTCTACGGCCCGTTCCGCGACGCGGTGGGCTCGTCCGGCAACCTCGGCAAGGGCGGCAAGGAGACCTACCAGATGGATCCGGCCAACACCGACGAGGCCCTGCGCGAGGTCGCGCTGGATCTCGACGAGGGTGCCGACATCGTCATGGTCAAGCCGGGCATGCCGTATCTGGACATCATCCGCCGGGTCAAGGACCGCTTCGGCGTGCCGGTGTCGGCGTACCACGTCAGCGGCGAGTACAGCATGATCAAGGCCGCGGCCCAGAACGGCTGGATCGACGAACGCAAGACCGTGCTCGAAGCGCTGCTGTGCTTCCGTCGCGCCGGCGCCGATTCGATCCTGACCTATTACGCCAAGCAGGCGGCGATCTGGCTGGCCGAGTGAGGCGGGTGCCGTCATGGATCGCTACGCCGTCATCGGCCATCCGGTCGCGCACAGCAAGTCGCCGCTGATCCACGCCGCGTTCGCCCGCCAGACCGGGCAGTCGCTCAGCTACGAGGCGATCGACGTCGCCCCGGACGCACTCGAGGCCTCGCTCGCGGCGCTCGCGGCGCAGGGGTTTCTCGGGCTCAACGTGACGCTGCCGCACAAGGTCGAGGTGATGCGCCTGTGCGAGGCGGTCAGCGACCGCGCGCGCCGCGCCGGTGCGGTCAACACCCTGCTGCGCACCGACGGCGGCTGGTCCGGCGACAACACCGACGGCGAGGGCTGCCTGCGCGACCTGCAGCGGCTGGGATTCGGCCTGCGCGACCGCAGGGTGCTGGTGCTCGGCGCCGGTGGCGCGGTGCGCGGCATCCTCGAACCGCTGCTGCGCGAGCAGCCGGCGGAACTGGTCGTCTCCAATCGCAGTCCGGCCAAGCCCGAGGCCCTGGCCGAGGATTTCCGCGCGATCGGACCGATCCGGCCCTGCACCCATCAGGCGCTCAAGGGCGACCGCTTCGACCTGATCATCCACGGCACCTCCGCCGGCCATGACGGCAGCTTCCCACGCCTGCCCGGACAGCTGCTGACGGCGGGCGGCCAGTGCTACGACCTGTCCTACGGCCGTGCCTTCGCGCCGTTCCGCGCCTGGGCCGAATCCCAGGGCGCGGCGCAGATCTCCGACGGCCTCGGCATGCTGGTCGAACAGGCCGCGGCCTCGTTCGAACGTTGGCTCGGCATGCGCCCCGACACCGCGCCGGTGATCGCCCAGCTGCGCGAAACGGCCTAGAAAGGCGCGATCAGGCCCTCTTTTTCGCCCATACGGCACCACCGGGCGCGGTCCGCCCACCGCATGTCGCTTCCGGCTTGCGTCCACAACCCCGTGGGTCAATCATCCCGAAACGCGGCTGCGGCCTTCAGCGTCCGCAACGGCGGCCGTTAACCGTAGACGGGCACTGTTGCCCGATGCCGAGCCGACATGTCCTTCTCCACCCTCTCCAACCGTCCCGATTTCGAGCTGCTGGCACGACTGCAGCGCGTCGAACGGGGCGTGCTGTTCGTCGCCGCTGCGCTCGGACTGGCGGTGCTGGCGCTGTGGCTGATCCCGGCGCTGCGGTCGCTGGCGCCGGACGGCTGGTGGCTGATGAAGTTCAATACGGCGTTGAGCCTGCTGCTGGCGGTCGCCAGCTACGCGCTGCAACGCCCACGGGCCACCCCGAACCAGATCCGGCTGGGCCGCCTCGCGGCCGTCGCGATCCTGGGGCTCACGGTGGCGACATTAGCTGAATGGAATGTCGACCTCGGTCTCGGAGTCGACCGGTGGCTGGTCGACGACCCATGGGGCGGCGCATATCCGGGCCGGATGTCGCTGCAGACCTCGCTGGGCTATCTGTTCGCCGGCGTCGGGCTGTTGTGCCTGCGCCAGGACAAGGGCCACTGCGGCATGGTCGCCGACGCCGCCGCGATCCTGCTCGCCGGCCTGGTGATGATGGTGCTGGCCGGTTACCTGTTCGACGCAACCCACCTGTTCGGAACCGATGAGCTGACCCGCACCTCACCGCATACGCTGTTCGGCTTCGCCTGTCTGGCACTGGTCGCCGGCATCCGCCGCGCCCGCCAGGGCTATTCGGACGTGCTCGTCGGCATCGGCATCGGCAGCCACATCGCGCGGACGATCATGCCGTTGGCGCTGGCCACACCCTTCGCGCTGGCGCTGCTGCACCGGCTGGCGGTCGATCACGGGTGGCTGGACGCCTCGTACGCGGCCGCGCTGCGCGCGGCGACGCTTGCGCTACTGGTCCTGATCGTCGTGCTCTGGATGGCCCAGCGCATCAATACGCTGGAAGCCGAACTGCGGATGATCTCGCTGACCGACGAGCTGACCGGCGTCAACAACCGTCGCGGCTTCACCTTCCTGGCCGAGCAGGCGGTGCGGGCCGCGCAGCGTGAAGAGCTGCCGGCGGTGCTGTTCTTCTTCGACATCGACGGCCTCAAACAGGTTAACGACGAACTCGGTCACGAGGCCGGATCACAGCTGATCAGCACCGTCGCCGGACTGCTGGTCGACAACTTCCGCGGCAGCGACGTCATCGGCCGCGTCGGCGGCGACGAATTCTGCGTGCTCGCGGCACGCCATCAACCGGCACCCGAGGCCACGCTGCATCGCCTGGAAGAGGCGGTGGCCGCATTCAACAGGCGCCGCGCGCTGCCGTTCGAGGTGCACTTCAGTGCCGGCCACTCGGCGCTGGACCTGACCCGGCCCGATCCGCTCACAGCCGCGATGCACGACGCCGACCTGAAGATGTATCGCGCCAAGCAACGGCGCAAGCGGCGCCGCGTGGCGACCGCTGCACCCCTGCCTACGGCCAGCGCGGAAGGCTGAGCGTCAGCGCCGGCCGAGTTCGACGAACTTGCTGACCAGCTTCGGGTAGGACTCCGGCATCCAGCGCTGCACCTTGTCGAGCAGTTTGGCGTCGCCGCCGATCAGCACGCGCGGACGCTTGTGCTCGATGCCGTCGATGATCGCGGCGGCGGCCTGTTCCGGCGTGGTCCGCGCCAGCTTGTCGAAGTCCTGGTTGGTCTTCTCGCGGTCCTTGTCGCCGGTGGGGCTGACGTAGAAACGCGCCGAACGCGCGATGTTGGTCTTGATGCCGCCGGGATGGATGCTGACCGCGAACACGCCGGTACCGGCCAGCTCCTGGCGCAGGGTCTCGGTGAAACCGCGGACCGCGAACTTGGCGGCGTGATACGCGCCCTGCGTCGGCAGGGTGATGATGCCGAAGATGCTCGACAGATTGACGATGGCGCCGTCGTCCTGCGCGCGCAGCATCGGCAGGAACGCCTTGGTCCCGTAGACCACGCCCCAGAAGTTGATCCCCATCAGCCACTCGAAATCGTCGTAGCTCATGTCCTCGATCGTCTGCGACAGGGCGACCCCGGCGTTGTTGATCACGACATGGGCGGTGCCGAACTCGCGCCGGACCGCATCGGCGTGGGCATACACGGCCTCACGGTCGGCGACGTCGAGACGCTGCGTGAACGGCGTCTGCGGGAGCATCGACGCGGTTTCGGCCAGGCCGGCCTCGTTGACGTCCGACAGCGCCAGACGGCAGCCCTTGTTCGCCAGCTGCAGCGCCAGCGCCCGGCCGATGCCGGAGCCCGCGCCGGTAATCACCGCAACCTTGTCCTTCAGCTTGTACATGCCCGCTCCCGTTGGAACCCGAATGGTGGCGCATGATAGGCCGATCGGGCCGGAACGCGGGCTTACCGTAACTGCGCCGGCAACGCCGGATCGCGGAACGCCTCCGGCACTTCGAACACCTGCTCCAGCAGGCGGGCGTCGTCGAAGTGCTGGCGCCCGACGAAGGCCGTGGCCTGGCGTCCCCGGCGCCGCATCGCCCCCGGCTCGGGCACGCCGCTGACCCACAGCCACCAGCGCTCGCCCCGTTCGCTGCCGGCGACCAGGCCGTCACGACCGAACAGGCTGCGCAATCCGCCGCGGGGATCGGGCAGCCGTGTCAGTTCGGCGTATGGGCGCAGGCGGTAGTCGCGACGCTCGCCATCGATACCGTCCGCCGGCAGCACCCGGCGCAGCTGGTGGGTCGCGCTGGCCACCCGCAGCGCCCAGCGCCCACCGGCGGGGTTGGGCGGCAGCTGTCCCTGCGGGACCAGCGCCGGCTCCCGCCACAATGAATCGGCGTCACGGCGGGTCAGCGGCTGCGCCGGATACCAGTAGTGGAAACAACCGCAGGGGTGGATGCTGTCGTAGAGCAGGGGCCGGCCCTGCGGGTCGAGCACGACGCGCCACACCAGGCCGTCGAGGGCGCCGGCATACGGATCGTGGGCCGTCTGCGGCGGCCGCTCGGCGAACCAGATCGTGTACACCAGCACCGGCAGGACCTGTGCCCCGAAGCGGGTGAAGTCGTGGTGGACGTAGACGTCCGGTCGCGCCGGGTCGACCGTCGGCCGGGCGCCGGCCCAGGTCGGCGCACCGGGCAGGTCGTAGGGCCCGCCCTGTTCGACCCACCACACCGGCGCATGGGCCCGCGCCAGCGCCGCCCACTGCGCTGCGTCGAGCTGCGGAATGCCGAGCCGGTCGCGCGGCACCGCGGCCAGCGCGGGCACCGGCCCGGACGCCGCCGCCGGCCCCCAGGCGATGCGCCGCGCCGGCCCGTCGAGATCGGCCAGCGGACGCGCGTAGTCCGCGGCGACGCCGCGCTGGTAGTCGCCGATGCCGAGGCGCAGGAACGGCACGGCGAAGGGGTAGAAGCCGGCGATGCGCGCGACCCGCGCGTACTCGTCGGGGACCCGCACCGCCGCCCGCAACCGGCGCCGCGCAGCGGCATCGCCCAGTTCGGCCGCTGCCCGCCGGCGACCGCAGCCGTCGAGGCGCGCGAGGCTCAGGCCGTCTGCCCGTGGCCCGAGCCGCGCCAGCTCGGCGGCCCGCCGCTGCAGATTGCGGCGGCGCAGATGCTCGACCCAGACATCGAAGGCGTCCGCATCCGTGGCCGCCCCGGCGAAGGACGCGAGGAAGCGGTCCGCGGTCAGGTACGGCAACCCGGGGACCGCGCGGACGTCGCCGCCCTGGACGCCGGCCTCGACCACGGCGCGATCCAGTGCCTCGAAAACCGTCGCGCACGGCAATGCGCCGGCCCCCGCCGGAACGGCGCCGACGTCGGTCCGCGGCGCGGCGCAGCCGGCGGCGAGCAGCAGGGTCGCGGCCACCAGCCCGGCGGCGGCGTATCGCCGGCATGACCGCCCGTTTCCGCCCTGGCAGTGTTGACGCTGCACTGACATCTTCGGCCCTAGGGTGCTGTGTTCAGTGTTCGACGATAAGGCAACTCGGCCGAATTCGCGCAGGCCCGGAACGTTTCCCCATGCACCGCCCACCGCAAGCCCTCATCGATGCCCAGGGGCTGGACTTCAGCCCCGACGGCGGCCGTACCCTGCCGCTGCGTGGCTGCGGGCTGCGTGTCGATCCGGGCGAGTCGGTGGCACTGGTCGGCCCCAGCGGCAGCGGCAAGTCGATCCTGCTGCGCCTGCTTGCCGCGCTGGATCCACCATCGGCGGGACAGCTGCGCTTCGACGGGCGCCCGTACCCGCCCCCCGCGGCCGCTGCGGACTTTCGCCGCCACGAGATCGGACTGGTCTTCGAGGCCTACCGTCTGCTGCCGATGCTGACCGCGGCCGAGAACGTCGAGGTGGCAATGCTCGACAACGGCCAGCCGCGGCACGAACACCGCAAGCGGGCGCGCCTGCTGCTGGAGGAGGTCGGGCTGGGGCATCGCGCCGGGCACCTGCCCGCGGAGCTGTCCGGCGCCGAACGCCAGCGCGTCGGCATCGCCCGTGCGCTGGCCAATCGGCCCCGCTTGCTCCTGGCCGACGAACCGACCGGCCACCTCGACAGTCTGGACGCGCGCCGCATCATGCGCCTGCTCACGGATGTCCATGCCGTGTCCGGGATGACGCTGATCGTGGCGACCCATGACGCCCAGGTCGGCAGCCAGATGCAGCGCATCGTGCGCATGTCCGACGGCCGCGTGATCGACGCGGGAAGGGCGGCGGCGTGACCGTGTTCGGACTGGCGGTGCGCAACCTGCAATTTCACCACTGGCGCTATCTGCTGGCGCTGGTGATCGTCTGTCTCGCGGTCTGTGTCGGGGTCGCGTCGATGGCGATCGACTGGCACGGACACGCCGTCTGCCACGCCTGCCTGGCCGCCGCACCGGCCGGTGAGGTCATGACCGATGCGATCGGCTCGCATCTGCACGTCGGCTTCGGCCACAGCTGGGCCCTGAGCACCCTGATCGCATTGCCTGCGACCCTGCTCGGTGCCGCGGCGATCCTGATCGCGCTGCTGCTGAGCGTGCTCGAGCACGCCGAGGACTTCTCGGTGCTGCGCGCACTCGGCTGGCGGCGGCGGCGGATCGTGCAGATCGTCGCGATCGAAGCGGCCTGCCTGGCGATCGCCGGCAGTCTGCTCGGCCTGCTGCTGGGTCGCGCCGCGATCGCGATGCTGCAGGGCGACCCGGCCCTCGGCGCGACGGTGATGAGCCCGTCGGCGTCGGCGCTGCTCCTGCACGGCGTGATCATGGCCGCTGCGATCGGACTGATCGGCAGCGTCTACCCGGCGCTGCGGGCCTGCACGGCGCACCCGGCGCAGTCGCTGGAGACCTGATCTCAGCCCCGGCGGGCGCCGCCGCCCGGCGTCGCGCGCCGGAACTGCAATCGCGCGCGCACGCCGCTACCCGGCGTCCGGTTCTCGAGGGTCAGTTCCCAGCCGAGCCGCTGGGCCAGCACCCGGGCGATGTAGAGCCCCATGCCGCTGCCACCGTCACGGCCGCGGAAGCGCGGCTCGAACACGTGCGGCAGTTCGCCGGGATCGATCCCCGGGCCCTCGTCGAGTACCTCGACGGCGGTGGCGTCGACGCGGACGGTCACCGGTCCGCCCTTGGCCGCGCGCAGGGCGTTGCGCAGCAGGTTGGTGAAGATGACCGCGATCGCCCCGGTGGGCAGTTCGATCCGGAACGCTTCGGGGGCGTCCCAGATCAGCTGCGTCTGCGTCGGCGCGTCGTGCAGGTAGGTTTCGGCCAGGATCCGCAGATCGCCGGGCATGTCCATCTGCTCCAGTGCCGGGGTCTCGTTGACACGGGACAGCGCCAGCAGCGCCTCGAGCTGGTGGCGGGCTTCGTTGACCGCGCGCGCGATGCGCGCGATCTGCGGCCGCGTGTCGGTCAGCGCCAGGGTTTCGGCGGCGCCCTGGATCACCGCCAGCGGCGTCCGCAGCTCGTGGCTGGCCGCCGCCGCGAACGCGCGCTCGCGTTCGACCATCGCGTCGAGTTCGGCCATGTAGCGGTTCATCGAACGGACGAACACGGTGAATTCACTGTGGGCCGAAGGCAGGCGCAACTGCTCGCCGCGACGCTCCGGGTCCAGCCGTTCGAGCTGGCGCACCAGATCGTCGAGCGGGTGCAGCGCCTGGGTCGCGATCCACTGCGCGGTGAAGACCCCGGCGGTGGTCACCAGGAGCAGGATCACCACGGCGGCGAGGCCCAGCGCCAGCTCGCGGCGCTCGATGAACGAAACGTCGTAGGCGAGGTAGAGCCGCTCCTCCGCAGACGGCGTCTTCACCAGGACGTGATACTGGCGGTCGCCGATGAAGACGTGCGTGTTGAAGCCGTCGGGCAGATCGCGGATGGCGTCGGGGACCGTCTGGCTGCGGTAGAAGCGCAGCGTGTGGTGACGTACGAACTCGTCCTCGCCGCTGCTGACGCCCGCGACCAGGGCGAGCTCGCGCTCCATCAGGTCGCGCACGGCGGCGTCCTCGAGCAGCACGTCGCTGCTCCAGATCGCCAGCCCGACCAGCAGCGCGGTCGCGGCGCTGAACGTCGCCAGCGCCCAGATCAGACGCTGGCGCAGGGTGCTCGGGACCCGGCTCACCCGCGCTCGCCGCCGTCGGTCAGCGCCAGCCGGTAGCCCGCGCCGCGCACCGTGTGCAGCAGCTTGTCCTCGAACGGGCGGTCGACCGCGGCGCGCAGCACGTGCATGTGGGCGCGCAGCACGTCGCCGTCGGGCAGGTCGTCGCCCCACAGCAGGCGTTCGAGCTCCTCGCGGGTGACGACGCGATGGGTCTGTCGCATCAGGAACTCGAGGATCTTGCGCGTCGTCGGATTCAGCGCGATCGCCTGACCGGCGCGCTGCGCCTCACGGGTGCGGGGATCGTAGACCAGATCGCCGACCTGCAGTCGCTGGTTGGCGACGGTGCCGCTGGCGCGCCGGTGCATCGCCTGCAGGCGCGCCTCGAGTTCGGCCATCGCGAACGGCTTGACCAGATAGTCGTCGGCACCGGCGTCGAGGCCCTCGACACGATTGGTGACGGTGTCCAGCGCGGTCAGCATCAGGACCGGAGTGGCCACGCCGGCATCGCCGCGCAGCTGCCGGCAGAGTTCGGTACCGTCCATCCCCGGCAGCATGCGGTCGAGGATGATGACATCGAAGATCGAGTGGGTGGCGGACTGCAGGCCGCTGCGGCCGTCGTAGGCGAAGTCGACGGTATGGCCGCGCGCCTCCAGGTAATCCCCAATGGTCGCCGCCAAGTCGGCGTGATCTTCTACGAGCAGAACGTGCACCGGTTCGGATCTCCGTCACCATGAGCGGCCGATGGGCCGATTCGGGTCGCGCGCAGCCACGCGCAGGTCCGGTGCCGGATCAGCCTTCGCTTTCCTGCTGCTCGACCTCGCGGCTACCCGGCACCAGGATGCGCGCCGCGATGATGCCCACTTCATAGAGCAGGTAGACCGGAACCGCAAGCATGATCTGCGAAACGATGTCCGGCGGCGTGATCACGGCGGCCAGCACGAAGGCGCCGACGACGACGTATTCGCGCTTGGCGGCGAGCTTGGCCGGCGTGATGAAGCCGGTCTTGACCATCAGGACCATCGCCACCGGTGTCTCGAAGGCGACGCCGAAGGCCAGAAAGATCCCGAGGACGAAATCGAGATACTTGGCGATGTCGGTCATCACCTCGACGCCCTCGGGCGCGATGCCGATGATGAAACGGAACACCGTCGGCAGCACCAGGAAATAGGCGAAGGCGATGCCGCCGTAGAACAGCAGGGTGCTCGACGTCATCAACGGCACCACCAGACGCCGTTCGTTCTTGTACAGACCCGGCGCGACGAAAGCCCAGACCTGATACAGCACCCACGGCACGGCGATCACGAATGCCACCAGCGCGGCGAATTTGATCGGCGTGAAGAACGGCGAGGCGACCTCGGTCGCGATCATCGACGCGCCCGGTGGCAGCAGTTCCAGCAGCGGCTGCGCCAGCCACGCGTAGAGCTGCTTGGCGACGAAGGTCAGCGGCAGGAACACCAGCAGGACGCCCCAGACGATCTTCAGCAGCCGATCGCGCAGTTCCAGCAGGTGGGCGATCAGCGGCTGTTCGTTGGAAGTCTTATCGTCCTCGGACATGGATGCGGATCATGACTTGGGCGGAAGGTCCTTGTCGGCCTTCTGTTCGATGGTGTGTTCGGCCTGCTTCTCGGCCTCCGCGGCAAACTGGCGGACCGAGCTTTCCATCGACTGGGTTTCCGTCTGAACCGCTCGCTTGGCGTCATCGAGCTGTTTCTTCAGATCCGCCAGCTTGGCCTCGCGATCAAGCTCTGCGGTCAGATTGCGGACATAGCCGCGCGCCTGGCCGGACCATCGCCCGATGGTCCGCGCCAGACCCGGAAGCTTCTCGGGCCCGAGCACGACCAGGGCGATGATGAAGCAGATCAGCAGCTCGGTGAAACCGATGTCGAACATGGACGTGTGTGGTGTCTGGACCGGCGGATGGCCGCTGGGATCAGACCTTCTCGTTCTGCTTCTGTTCGGCGGTCTTCTGCTGCTGCGCCGCGTTCTCGTCGGCGGACAGCTGGCGCATCGACGCCTCGGCGTCCTGCTCGCCTTCCTTCATCGACTGCTTGAAGTTCTTGATCGCGCCGCCCAGATCACCGCCCAGGTTGCGGAGTTTCTTCGTGCCGAAGATCAGCAGCACGATGACCAGCACGATCAGCCAATGTCCAATACTCAGGGAACCCATGGTCTCTACCTCTCAATCGTTTGTGCGGGCCGCCTTCTCGGCGTGGCCCGAAGTACCGAAGCGGCGTGCCAGCTCGTCGGTCAGCCGGCTCAGCGGCAGATCGCGATGCGACAGCAGGACCAGCGTGTGAAACCACAGGTCCGCCAGCTCATGGACCAGTTCTTCGTCGTCGGGGTTCTTCGCGGCGATCAGTGTCTCCGCCGCCTCTTCCCCGATTTTCTTCAGAATCCGGTCCACGCCGCGGGCATACAGACTGGCAACGTACGACGTATCCGGATCGGCACCTTTGCGTGCTTCGAGGACGCGATACAGCTCGTCGAGGACGTCAGCCGGAAGTTTCGAGTCTGCCATAACCGTATGACCGTTCGGCATCATATTACGCCGCACGCCGCTCAGATGCGGACCCGGACGCCGCGGCCATCGAGAAACTCTTTGGCGGCACCGACCGTGTAGGTTCCCTGGTGAAAGATGCTGGCGGCCAGCACCGCGTCGGCCCGACCCTCTTCGAGGCCTTCGTACAGATGATCCAGTGTGCCGACACCACCGGACGCAATCAGCGGAACCGCGACCGTGTCGGAGATCGCGCGCAGCAGCTCGTTGTCGTAGCCGGCCTTGGTCCCGTCCCGGTCCATGCTGGTCACGAGCAGTTCGCCGGCGCCGTGTTCGACCATCTTCTGCGCCCATTCGATCGCATCGATGCCGGTGGCCCGACGGCCGCCGTGGGTGAACACCTCCCAGCGCGGCGGTTCCTTCTTCTTGTTGACGCGCTTGGCGTCGATCGCCACGACGATGCACTGCACGCCGTAGCGGCCGCCGGCCTCGGTGACGAAGCCGGGGTTCTCGACCGCAGCGGTGTTGATGCTGACCTTGTCGGCGCCGGCCGAGAGCAGGGCGCGGACATCGGCACAGGTGCGGACGCCGCCGCCGACCGTCAGCGGAATATAGATCTCGCGGGCGACCTGCTCGACCGTCTGGAACAGGATCGGGCGGTCCTCGTGGCTGGCGGTGATGTCGAGGAACACCAGCTCGTCGGCCCCCTGGTAGTCGTACTTGCGCGCCACCTCGACCGGATCGCCGGCGTCCTGCACGTCCTGGAAGCGGACGCCCTTGACCACGCGGCCGCGGTCGATATCAAGGCAGGGGATGATGCGTTTGGCTAGCACGGGTCGAACCAGGAATCGAGAATCGGTGGGGGTTACGGCAACTTCTGAACGGACGTTACCCGGGCATCGGCCAGATCCGCGTCAGGCGCGGGCGATCTTGACCGCTTCCTTGAAGTCGAGGCTGCCCTCGTACAGGGCACGGCCGATCACGGCACCGCCGACCCCGTCGTTCTCGAGATCCTTCAGACGGCGGATGTCGTCGAGACTGCTGACGCCGCCGGAGGCGAGCACCGGGGTCTTCAGCGCCCGCGCCAGATTGCGAGTCGACTCGACGTTGAATCCCTGCATCATGCCGTCGCGGGCGATGTCGGTGTAGATGATCGCCTCGACGCCGTCGCGCTCGCAGTGCAGCGCGGTCTCGATCACGTCGTGACCGGTCAGCTTGGCCCAACCGTTGAGCGCGACGCGGCCGTCCTTGGCATCGAGGCTGACGATGATGTGCCGCGGAAACTCCAGACACAGGTCGTGCAGGAAGTGCGGCGCATTGACCGCCTTGGTGCCGATGATGACGAACTGCACGCCGGCATTGAGGTAGTGCTGGACGGTCTCTTCCTCGCGCACGCCGCCACCGACCTGCACCGGCACGTCGACGGCCGCGGCGATGTCCTCGACGACCTTGATGTTGACCGGCTGGCCCTTGACCGCGCCGTCAAGGTCGACCACGTGGATGCGTTCCGCACCCTCGTCGGCCCAACGCTTGGCGATCGTCGCCGGATCGTCCGAAAAGACCGTCACGTCATCCATCCGGCCCTGGCGCAAACGCACGCATTGGCCGCCCTTCAAATCAATTGCGGGAATCAACAACATCGTTGGGGAATTGGTCAGGTGGGAAGCGGTCTGTTCGGTCTCGGCCTTTACTCAAGGCTTGGCGTAAGGGTTTGAAGTCCTGACTTTGTCCGAACTCTGCCCTAATTGGCGCGGCGCACGCAACCCTACCGAAAGGCGGGTTCGCGGCCGCTGGCGCATGCGTCGGTCGGTCTAGGGATCCCAGTGCGTGAAGTTGGCCAGCAGCATCATGCCGAGGTTCTGCGACTTTTCCGGATGAAACTGGAACGCCACGATATTGTCGCGCGCGACGGCGGCCGCGAAGTCGTTCGGATACTGACTCAGCCCGAGCACGTGATCCGGGTTGCTCGGCTGCGCGTGGTAGCTGTGCACGAAGTAGAACCAGGAATCGTCGGGCACTCCGGACCAGATCGGATGGTCCTGGGTCTGGCGCACGCGGTTCCAGCCCATGTGCGGCACCTTGAGCCGCTCGCCATCGCCGTCCGGCTTCGGATCGGGGAAACGCACGACCTTGCCCGGGAACAGGCCCAGCGCCGGAACGCCCTCGTTCTCGTCGCTCCACTCGAGCATGACCTGCATGCCGAGGCAGATGCCGAGAGTGGGCTTGTTGCGTGCCGCCTCGACCACCATTTCGTTGAGTTCGAGGCGACGCAGCTCGTTCATGCACTCGCGCACGCCGCCGACGCCCGGCAGCACCAGGCGGTCGCAGTTCATCAGTTCCTCGGGGTCGTAGCTGATCACCACGCGGCTGGACGCCGACACCCGCTCCAGCGCCTTGCCGAGCGAGTGGAGGTTGCCCATGCCGTAGTCGATAACGCCGATTGCTGCTGCCATAGTGAAGAATCGCTGAAGGATCGACGGGCGCGTCGCCTGCTGAGCTAGAGGCTGCCCTTGGTGGACGGCGTGATGTCGCCCATGCGCGGATCGGCGGTCACCGCCATGCGCAGCGCGCGGCCGAAGGCCTTGAACACCGTTTCGATGATGTGGTGCGCGTTGCGGCCGCGCAGGCTGTCGATATGCAGCGTGACCTTGGCGTGATTGACGAAGCCCTGGAAGAATTCGCGGAACAGGTCGACGTCGAAATCGCCGATGCGCGCGCGCGGAAACTCGACGTGGTATTCGAGACCGGGGCGCCCCGACAGATCCACGACGACGCGCGACAGCGCCTCGTCCAGCGGCACATAGCTGTGGCCGTAGCGGACGACGCCCTTCTTGTCGCCGACCGCGCGGTCGAAGGCCATGCCCAGGGTGATGCCGAGATCCTCGACGGTGTGGTGATCGTCGATGTGGCGGTCGCCATCGGCCTCGACCTTGAGGTCGATCAGCCCGTGCCGCGCCACCTGATCGAGCATGTGATCGAGGAACGGGATCCCCGTCGCGAAATGCGACTCGCCCGAACCGTCGAGGTTCAGTTCCACTCGAATCTGCGTCTCGCGGGTGTTGCGTTCGACGCTGGCGCTACGTGCTGACATCGCCGGGACCGGCCAAAAGGGGCGCCAATGGTACTCCCGGCCCTATCGAAAATGAACCATGGCGCGTCATTCGGTCGTCCCGGCCGGTTCCGGCGCCACCGCGCCGGGCGGACTCAGGCGGTCTCCAGCCAGAAGGTCACCGGGCCGTCGTTGACGAGGCTGACCTTCATGTCGGCGCCGAAACGCCCCGTTGCGACCAGCGGGTGCGCGGCCCGCGCCAGCCCGACGAGGTGCCCGAACAGCTCGCGGGCCCGCTCCGGTTCGGCCGCGGTCGAGAACCCCGCGCGCGTGCCCTTGCGGGTATCGGCCGCAAGCGTGAACTGCGGCACCAGCAGCAGTCCGCCCCCGGTGTCGCGCAGGCTGCGGTTCATGCGCCCGGCCGCGTCCGCGAACACGCGATACCCCAGCAGGCGTTCGAGCAATCGCGCCGCCTGCGGCGGGCCGTCGTCGCGCTGGACCCCCACCAGGACCAGCAGGCCGACGCCGATTTCACCCACCAGTTCGCCGTCGACGCGAACCGCAGCTTCAGTGACACGCTGTAATAGACCGATCATTCAAGGTTCAGAATTTTCTTACACGGCGGCGAGGCGAACTCCCGACAGTCGCCCCCAGCGCCAACACCCAAACTGTCGTTGTGTTGCCGCAGCGCACCATTTTTGGCGGGCTGTGGTTCGCAACATGGTTTTTCCTCCTCCCTTGGACCCGACCTTCATCCGTCGGGTCTTTCTTTTTGCGCGCTGCCGCCGCCACAATCGCGCGCGATGAAAGCCTTCCTGCACCTCGCGCTGACCCTGATCGGCCGCCTGCCGCTGCGCCTGATCCACGCCGTGTCGGCCGGGATCGGTGCATTGTTGTGGCGCCTTCCGAACCGCCAGAAACAGCTTACCGAGCTGCACCTGCGACTGTGCCTGCCGGAGCTGTCGGCCGAACGCCGGCTCGAGGTCGCCCGGCGCAGTCTAGTGCATATGGTCTGCGCCATTCTCGAGGCACCGGCGCTGTGGTTCGGCCCCGAGCCGCGGCTGCGGCGCGCGCTGGAGGATGCCGCCGCCGCACGCCAGCTACGCGAACTGGCCGCGCGCGGCCAGGGCGTGATCTGGCTGTGCCCGCATATCGGCGCCTGGGAGCTGGCCGGCCTGTTCTGCTCGGCGCACGGCGCCATGACCTCGCTGTACAAGCCGCAGAAAGGGCATTTCGAAGCCCTGGTGCTGGAAGGGCGGACCCGCCTCGGCGCCACGCTGGTGCCGACCACCGCCGGCGGCGTGAAGCATCTGCTGGCGGCCCTGCGGCGCCGGGAAATGATCGGCATCCTGCCGGATCACGATCCACCGCGCGGTTCCGGCGTGTTCGCGCCGCTGTTCGGCATCCCCGCGCATACCACCGAGCTGGTGACCAAGCTCGCCGCGCGCAGCGGCGCCCCGGTCTGGTACTGCATCGCCGAACGCCGGCCCGGCGGCCGTTTCAGGCTGCATCTGCTGCCGGCTCCGGAGCAGATCGCCGATCCGGACACCGGCGTCGCGGCGCTCAACCGCAGCATCGAGGACGTCATCCGCCGCTGGCCGGATCAGTACTGGTGGAGCTACAAGCGCTACCGCCGGCGCCCGCCCGGAGCCGAACGGATCTACTGAGCGCAACGGGGCTGCGGCGCCTTGCACCCCCACCGGCGCTCTCTAAAATCGAGCGCCTTCGGAACTCATCCGCGGCGCAGCCGGTCACAGGCTGCGCCTGTCCATTCCACAACCAACAAATACGGAACACATGGAAAGCGAAGTCCTGATCGAGGCGCGTGGACTGACGCGCCGCTACGGGCCGACCGTTGCCGTTGAGAATCTCAATCTCACGCTGCGGAAGGGGGAGATTCTCGGACTGCTCGGCCCCAACGGCGCCGGCAAATCCACCACGATGAAGATGCTGACCGGCAATCTGTCGCCGAGCTCGGGCAGTGTCACCATCAGTGGCGTGGTCCTGCACGAGGACCCCAAGGCCGCCAAGCGCCACCTCGGCTACCTGCCGGAACAGCCGCCGGTCTACCCCGAGCTGACCGTCGACGAATACCTGAGCTTCTGCGCCGGCCTGCACGGCGTGGCCAAGCCCGAGCGCGCCGCGGCGGTCGCCGCCGCCAAGCGCGACTGCGGACTCGGTGACGTCGGCCCGCGCCTCGTCGGCAATCTGTCCAAGGGCTACCAGCAGCGCGTCGGCATTGCCCAGGCGATCATCCACCGTCCGCCGGTGGTGATCCTGGACGAGCCCACCGTCGGCCTCGACCCGATCCAGATCCGCGAGATCCGCAATCTGATCGCCGAACTCGGGCGCAATCACAGCGTGATCCTGTCCAGCCACATCCTGCCGGAGATCCAGGCGGTCTGCGGCCGCGTGATGATCATCGCGCGCGGGCAGGTGGTCTACAACGACTCGATCGAGGCCACCCGCGCCGGTCACTTCAGCGCGGTGGTCGTCGGCCTGCGGCGCCCGCCGGACGCGGCCAGGCTCAAGGCGATCGACGGCGTGACCAGGGTCACGGTCCTGGACGACACCCGCTTCCGCATCGACTGCGCGAAGCAGGCCGATCCGCGCGACGCGATCGCCGCAGCGGCCGCGCAGCAGGACTGGGGCCTCTACGAGCTGGCGGCACAGACCCACACGCTGGAGGAGATCTTCGTCGAACTGACCTCGGGTGAAGACGTCAGGAGCGCAGCATGAGCAATATCTTCAATATCGCGCGCTACGAGCTGCGCCGGATCTTCCTGTCGCCGCTGGCCTGGGCGGTGCTCGCGATCGTGCAGTTCATCATGGGCTTCGTCTTCATCAACCTGCTGGTCGAGTACGTCAACAATCCGTACAGCGGCGACCAGTTCGGCGTGTCCGACTACATCGGCGGCTCGCTGTACGGCTTCGCCACGATCCTGCTGCTGCTGGTGATGCCGCTGATGACGATGCGGCTGTTCTCCGAGGAGCGCAAATCCGGCGCGATCACGCTGCTGTTCTCGGCGCCGGTGTCGCTCACCGAGATCGTGCTCGGCAAGTTCCTCGGCCTGCTCGGATTCGTCGCGGTGATCATCGTGCTGATGGCGGCGATGCCGGCGTCGCTGCACTGGTCGACCGATCTGGACTGGGGGCGCATCGCCGCCGGCCTGCTCGGACTGTTCCTGCTGATGACGGCGTTCGGCGCCGCCGGTCTGTTCGTGTCGTCGCTGACGCGCGAGCCGACGATCGCCGCGGTCGGCAGCTTCGGTCTGCTGCTGCTGGTCTGGCTGATCAACATCCTCGGCTACAACGACAACGTCCCGTTCAAGGAGCTGTTCGCGTACCTGTCGCTGATCGACCACTACGAAAGCCTGCGCCGCGGCGTCTTCGATACCGCCGACGCGATCTATTACGTCCTGTTCTCGTCGCTGTTCCTGTGGTTGACGGTGCTGCGGCTGGACATGGAACGCAACTGATCGGAGGCCTCGAACGATGAACAAGAAACAGACTCTGATCCAGCAGCTCGTCAACGGCGTGCTGATCGTCGCCGTGATCGTGCTGCTCGGCGTGCTTTCGGTCCGCTTCAAGTCGGAACTCGACTGGACCGCCAACAAGCGCAACACCCTGACCGAAGCGAGCGTCAAACTGCTCGACTCGATGTCCGATCCGATCGTGTTCCATGTGTTCGCGCCCAACGGCGCCGACAGCCGGCGCGCGGTCGAGGAGGATCTCCGCAAGTACGCGCGGGAGAAGGACAACATCGAGATCGACTTCATCGATCCAAGCGCCTCGCCGCAGAAGGTCCGCGACTACAACGTCAGCTTCGTCGGCGAGGTCGTGGTCGAGTACCAGGGCCGGCGCGAGAACCTGCGCGCGACCACCGAACAGGCCATCACCACCGCGCTGCAGCGCCTGGCCTATTCCGGCGAGCAGTACGTGGTGTTCCTGCAAGGCCACGGCGAACGCGCCACCAGCGGCGACACCCCGTCGAGCTTCGGGCTGTTCGCGCAGGCGCTGCGCGACAAGGGCCTGAAGGTGCAGGACCTGAACCTGGTCCAGACACCGAGCATCCCGGACAACACCAGCGTGCTGGTGATCGGCTCGCCGAGTTCGAAGCTGCTCGACGGCGAGGTCCAGATCGTCCGCGACTACGTCAGCAAGGGCGGCAATCTGCTGTGGCTGGCCGATCCGGACTATCCGACCGGACTCGACGCGCTGGCGAAGGACATCGGCATCCAGTGGCAGGACGGCTACGCGATCCTGCCGGAGTACCAGATCCTCGGCACCGGCCATCCCGGCTTCTTCGCCGCGGTCGGCTATCCGCCGAATCCGGTCACCCAGGGCCTCGATCTGGTCACGCTGTTCCCGCTGGTGCGCTCGCTGGTCAACACCGGCGAGGTCGCGGGCTGGGACGCCAAGCCGATGCTGCAGACCTCGGAGGCCGCGTGGCTGGAGACCGGCGACATCGAAAGCGGCAGCGTGTCGCTCGATCCGACCGACATTCCCGGCCCGCTCAACATCGGCATGACGCTGACGCGGACCTACACGCCGGCCAAGGCCGACGGCGGCGCGCCCGACGCCGCGGCTGGCAACAACGGTCCGCATCCGCAGCGGATCGCCCTGATCGGCGACGCGGACTTCCTGTCCAATGCCTACGTCGGCGAACTCGGCAACCAGCAGCTTGGCCTCAACGTCGTGCAGTGGCTCGCCAGCCGCGACGCGCAGCTGAACATCGACATCAAGAAGGCGCCGGACACGCAGCTGTTCCTGCCGGCCTGGGGCACCTATCTGGTGTCGGGCGGCTTCATCATCGTGCTGCCGCTGCTGCTGCTCGGCTTCGGCATCGGCCGCTGGATGGTCCGTCGGCGCAAGTAAGGGAGAGCTGCACGATGAAACGCATGCAGATGAACCTGGGCCTGGCCGCCGCGGTGGTCGCGCTGGCGGTCGCGGTCTACGTCGGCCGCGACCAGCCGGAGCCGAAGAAGCCGCTGACGCCGATCGCCGAGGACGCGGTGACCGACATCGTCATCGCGCATCCCGACAAGCCGGAAGTGAAGCTGCACAAGCAGGACGGCCAGTGGCGCATCGTCGCGCCGGTCGACGCGGCGACCGATCCGTTCGAGGTCAGCAGCCTGGTCAATCTGGCCGGCCTCGACGTCGAGCGCGAGATTCCGGTCAGCGAACTCGACCTGGCGGAACTCAAGCTCGACCCGCCGCAGTACCGCATCCGCCTCAACGAGACCGAGCTGGCCTTCGGCGACGCCGAGCCGATCACCTTCCGGCGTTACATCCGCGTCGGCGATCACGTTGCGCTGGTGGCCGATCCGCCCAGCGCCGCGCTGGACGCCGACTACTCGGATCTGGTCGCCAAGGAAGTCCTCCCGAAAGGCGCAAAGATCCTGCGGATCGAAGTGCCCGGTCTCACGGTCAGCCGCGACGGCGACGCCTGGGTCGCCGAGGGCACCACCGCAGCGAGCAGCGACCAGCTGGCGGCCTTCGTCGACCACTGGGCCTCGGCCCGTTCGATGTGGAACGCGGCGCGGCCGGCGGACGCCGGCGACGCCGGCCAGGCCATCCGCGTGGAGGTCGAGGGCGCGACGATCGATCTGCGCCTGGTCGAGACCGAACCGCAGCTGGTCATCGACCGGCCGGCGCTGGGCATCCGCTACACCCTGTCCAAGGCCGACGCCGATACGCTGCTGCGCCTGACACCGCCCAAGACGGAGACGGACGCGGACACCGCCACCGGCCCCGAAGCAGCGGATGCGCCGGACGCGGGAACCCAGGGCGCTCCGTGACCGTCTGATATTCCAGACGTCGGCGCCGCATCGGCGACCGATGCCGTCTCCGCCTTGCTGCAGCAATTCGGCCCGCCAATCGGTGGGCCGTTTTCTGTCTGCGGCACCGGGACGCGGCTCAGCGCCCGTCGAACAGCTGCGGCTGCGACTCGCCGGTCCAGCGGTGAAATTTGCGCATCGCCGCCTCGAACAGGCCGCTGTCGGTCCACTCCGCGAGCCAGCGTCGCAACCGCGGGTACGGCGCCTGCGCCCACCACTGCGGGTCGACGCCGGCGAACTGGCGCACGAACGGGAACAGCGCGACGTCGGGCAGCCGCGGCTGCGCGTCGACCAGACCGCCACCGCTGTGCTGCAGGCGGCGCTCCCACCCGGCCAGCACTGCCTCGGCCTGCGCGCGCGCCAGCACCGGCGGGGATTCGGGATGGCGCTGGCTGTACTTGTAGCGATCCAGCCACGGCTTGAACGTCGCGTCGTTGGCCTGGACCAGCGCGGCGGCGGTCGCGGCATCGCCGCCGAGCCAGTCGTCCGGATCGGACTGGCGCAGGGCCCAGTGCATGATCGCGAGGCTTTCGTCGATCACCGCGCCGTCCGGCGTCTGCAGCACCGGGACCGTGCCCTTGGGCGAGATTGCCAGCAGCTGCGGCGGCTTGTCGCGCAACAGCACCTCGCGCAGTTCGACCGCAATCCCGGCGCGGGCCAGCGCCATGCGCGCGCGGATCGCATACGGACAGCGCCGGAACGAATACAGCACCGGCCGCGGGCCGACGCCGGCGCCTGTGGTCATGCCCCGGCGTCGCGGCGCGCGGCGCGGTGCTGGTCGCGCCGCATCTCCAGCATCGAGCGTCGTTCCGGCGTCAGAAGCGCGATGCAGTGCGGACAGCTCACGCCGGGATCGAACGCCGGCGCCGCCTGTTCCTCCGGCGTCAGCGGCTGACCGCAGGCGTCGCACTGGCGCGTGGCGCCCGGCACCAGCCCGTGACCGACCGCGACGCGCTCGTCGAAGACGTAGCACTCGCCGTCCCACAGGCTGTGCTCCGCCGGCACCTGCTCGAGATACTTCAGGACGCCGCCGCGAAGGTGGTAGACCTTTTCGAAGCCCTGCTCGCGCAGATAGGACGTCGCCTTCTCGCAACGGATGCCGCCGGTGCAGAACATCGCGATCGGCCGCTGCTCCTGCCCGCGCAGTTCACGCTCGACGTAGGCGGGGAATTCGCGAAAGCTGTCGGTGTCCGGCGACACCGCGTTGCGGAACGTTCCGACCTTGACCTCGTAGGCGTTGCGCGTGTCCACCACCAGCACCTCGGGGTCGGCGATCAGCGCGTTCCAGTCCTGCGGGTCGACATAGGTTCCGACCAGCTGTTCCGGGTCCACACCGGGCACCCCCATCGTCACGATCTCGCGCTTGAGCTTGATCTTCAGCCGCGCGAACGGCATCCGCGGCGCGACCGACTCCTTGTGCTCCAGGGCCGCAAGGCGCGGATCGGCGCGCAGGTGCGCCAGCACCGCGTCGATCCCGGCGCGGCTGCCGGCGATGGTGCCGTTGATCCCCTCGCCGGCGAGCAGCAGCGATCCCTTGACGCCGGCCTGCTCGCAGACCGCGCGCAGCGGTTCCCGCAGCCCGGCGAAATCGGGCAGGCGGGCGAAGTGGTACAGCGCGGCGACGATATGAAGCGACATCAGCGGATACGGGAAAAACCTAAGGTGCGAATTGTAATCCCCCGGCCGGCGGGCAAGACTTCCGGCTGGCCTGACACCGACCACCCGATGCCGTCCAGCCGGTCCGCTGCCTCCGGCACCAGCCGCCACCGCCTTCCGCCGGGCGCATGGGACACCGTGCTCGACGGCCTGTGCGCGCAGTTTCCGACGATCGATCGTGCGACCTGGCTCGACCGCTTCGCGCGCGGCAGGGTCCTCGATGCCGATGGCTTGGCGCTGGTGGCCGACGCGCCGTATGTCGCCGGCACGGTGGTGCGGTATTTCCGGGAGGTGCAGGACGAAGCGCGGATTCCGTTCGCCGAAACCCTGCTGCACGTCGACGACCATCTGGTGGTGGCGGACAAGCCGCACTTCCTGCCGGTGGTGCCGGCCGGGCGCTACGTCGAGCAGACGCTGCTGCGCCGCCTGATGCGGCGCCTCGACAACCCCGACCTGGTGCCGCTGCACCGGATCGACCGGCTCACTGCCGGGCTGGTGCTGTTCTCGTCGAACCCGCACACCCGCGGCCGCTATCAGCAGCTGTTCCACGCCCGCGCGATCCACAAGCGCTATCTGGCGGTGGCGCCGGAGCTGCCGGCGGTGCCGGCGCGCTACCACAGCCGGCTGGAGCGCGGCGAGCCGTTCTTCCGCATGCGCGAGGTGCCCGGCGAACCCAACGCGGAAACCCGGATCGAGCGCCTGGGCGGTGCCGGCGCGCACGCGGCCTACGCGCTGGAACCGGTGACCGGCCGCAAGCACCAGTTGCGCGTGCAGATGGCGGCACTGGGCGCGCCGATCGTCGGCGATCCGCTGTATCCACAGCTGCGGACGGTGGCGGACGAGGACTACGACGCGCCGCTGCAGCTGCTGGCCGAATCCCTGCGCTTCATCGATCCGCTGGACGGCCGCGAACGGCGGTTTCACAGTCGCCTGCGCCTGCGGCACTGGCCCGGCGCGACCGGCTGATCCCACCGGCCGCGGCACCGCGTTCGCCTAGGCCAGGCGCCGGTGGCCGCCGAGTTCGACGACGTCGGTGATCGCGTGGCCGTCGTAGACGTAGGCGTAGTGCCTGGACTGGCGCACGGGGCGGATCGCCGGCGGCCGGAACAGCGCCGCGCAGGTCCCGCCCGGTGCCCGCACCGACGGATACAGCAGGCCATAGGACTTCAGCCCGCGCAGCTCGATCGCCAGCGCCTGGCTGGCACCGTAGTCATCCGGATCGAGCACCGCGTCGGGCAGGCGCTCGGCGCAGCCGTCGTGCAGCGGCTTGATCAGCTCGCCGACGTACAGGCGCATCTCGACCCGGCACGCCGGCTCCCGGGTATAGCGCAGGAAACGCTGCCGGTGGTGGGCGGTTTCGCGGATCGCGACGTCTTCGGCGTCGGCACAGTAGTACACGCCGAAGCTGCCGTCCGAGAAGCGGGAGCCGTCCGGCGGTGGATGCGTGAACGCGGCCATGATCGGCGTGGTGCCGGGCCCGGTGATCCAGTCGTCGCGGTCGACCAGCTCGAGCGCGCCGAGGTCTTCGGCCAGGCGTTCGTTGGTGCGGCTTTCCAGTGCGTAGAGCGCCTCCAGCTCGTCCGCGTCGACGAGATCGTCGAACACACCGACCGGCGGAAAGCGCGAGGAGATGATGCGATAGGCCCGCCGGAACGGCGCTTCTTGCACCGGCAGACGCCGCGCCAATGGACTCAGCCGCGCCATGCGTCGAGATAGCGGCGCACCATGCGCAGGTCGTCCATGCCGCCCCCGAGCATGCGCTCCAGTGCGCTGCCGCCGCCGAACGCGGGGGCGGTATTGGCGCGATGGATCCAGCCGTCGGCCTGTCCGGCATCAGGGAACAGGATGTGCAGGGCCTTGTAGATCCCGAGCAGGTAGCTGACGCGGTCGAGCTGGTCGCGGCTCAGTTCGGTGCGGATCCCACCGCTGTCACGCAGCTGGGCCTTCCAGCGACGCAGGCTCGGCTCCGGCACGCCACCGAGCAGGATCCCGAGTTGCGCGTCCCGCAGCCCCCAGCGCGCGGCGATGTTGAACGCCGCCTTGAGCGCGATGGCGGACTGGCGGCGATGGTCCGCCGATGCGACGGCGGCGGCGGACGACGGGGATGATGGCGGCGGCTTGCGCGGCACGGACCCTCGCGGGATGAAATTCGATCACATGATCGTCGCAATCAACATGAATATCAAATGATCACTCTCGCCGCAGGCGCGCGATGAGCTCCGGCCGCAGCTGCGACCACAGGCGCAGACCCGCGCCGGTCGCGTCCGCGGTCAGCACGACGGCGCCGTAGTCGAGGCCCTGGTCGAGCCAGGACAGGCTGCCGAACAGGCCGGGATCGCTGTACTCGGGACCGGGACTGCCGGGATGCTCGAGCGGATCGCTGATCCAGAACCCGAGCGTGTATCCGGTCACGGCCACGCGCCGGCCCAGCAACTGCGGCGGCGCGAACGCGGCGAGCCCGGCGGTCTGGTCCTGCATCAGCAGCTGCACGCTGGCGGCGGACAGCACGCGGGTCTGATCGTAGACCCCGTCGTTCTTGAGCATCCGCATGATGCGGACGTAGTCGTCGAGCGTGCTGATCGCCCCGCCGGCGATGCGGGGATTGGCGGTCCGCTCGGCATCGCCGTAGCGAAACCGCGTCAGCCCGAGTGGCTCGGCGATCGCCGCTCTGAAAAAGCGGTGCCAGTCGGTTTCCGCGATCAGGGTCGCGACATAGCCCGCGAGCTGATAGTCGGCGCCGCCGTATCCGAAGGCGGTCCCCGGGGCGAAGCGCAGCGGCGCCAGCGCAATCAGCTGCGCGCACTGACGCAGGCTCAGCCCGAGGCTGCTGTTGATGCACTTGGACTCGGCCTCGCCGTGCCCGGCCAGACCCGAGGTGTGCGACAGCAGCATGCGCATGGTGATGCGCTGCTTGTCGGCCGGCCACAGGATCGGCGCCCCGGCCTGGGCGATGTAGCGCCCGACCGGAACGTCGAGGTCGAGCCGTCCGGCATCGACGAGCGTCAGGATCGCCGCCGCCGACGGCACCTTGGTTGCCGAGGCCAGCCACGCTTCGGTATCGGCATCGTAGTCGCCGCCGTAGCGGCGATGGACGACGCCGTCGCGGTCGAACACCGCGAACGCGTAGCCGACTAGCGGCCCCCCCGCGGCGCGCAGGTAGGCGTCCAGCGTCTGGTCCACGGCCACCCAGTCGGCGGGGCGCTTCGGCACGGTGGCGGATTCGGGGAGCGAGGCTTCGGGCGGTGCACACGCGCAGAGCGCGGACAACAGCAGAGCCGCCAGCAGGGACTTCATGGCAGAAATATCCAACGGGAACAGCGGCCGGGCCGGCAGCGGCGCGCGAGTGTGCCGTGCGTGCGTTTAAGGGCGATGACACGCTGGCCGCGCCGCGTCCGTCCCGCTACAGTGGCGCGCCCCCGCTCACCGCCGTCGTCGTCCCGATCACATGCCGGAACTGCCCGAAGTCGAAACGGTCCGCCGCGGACTCGAACCCCACCTGCTGCATCACCGGATCCGCAACGTCGTCGTGCGCGAACCGCGGTTGCGCTGGCCGGTCCCGGCCGAGCTGCCGGCGCAGGCCCGGGGGCGCGTCGTCGCGGCGCTGGACCGGCGCGGCAAGTACCTGATTGCGACACTGGATTCCGGCGACCGGCTGATCCTGCACCTGGGCATGTCCGGACGGCTGTTCGTACTCGACGAGGGCACGCCGCTGAAGAAGCACGACCACGTCGACCTGCTGCTCGACGACGGCAAGCTGATCCGCTTCCAGGATCCTCGGCGCTTCGGCGCGCTGCTGCTGTGGCCGGCGGCGGAGGCCACGCATCCGCTGCTGATGCACATGGGCCCCGAACCGTTCAGCGCGGATTTCGACGGCGACTACCTGTACGCGCTGTCACGCGGCCGGACGGCGCCGGTCAAGACCTTCATCATGGACGGCCACGTCGTCGTCGGTGCCGGCAACATCTACGCCGCCGAGAGCCTGTTCCGCGCCGGCATCCGGCCGGGCAAGGCCGCCGGCCGGGTCACGCGGCCGCAATACCGCGTTCTGGCGGAGAAGATTCGCGAGGTCCTCGCCGAAGCGGTCGAGCAGGGGGGCACGACCCTGCGCGACTTCGCGGGCGCCGACGGCGGCTCCGGCTATTTCCAGCAGCATCTGTTCGTCTACGGACGCGAAGGCCTGCCGTGCCGCGTCTGCGGCACCCCGATCCGGCGCACGGTGATCGGCCAGCGCGCGTCCTGCTACTGCCCGCGCTGTCAGCGCTGAACCCCTTCGCGACCGGCGCGCAGGCGCGCCGCGACCAGCGGCGCCAGCAGCAGCACCAGCAGTCCTAGGCCCATGTAGCCGCCCCGGGATGGATCGTAGTCCGCCCACAGGCGCGAGCCGTCATAACCGAGCGCAAGACCCAGAGCCAGTTCGAAGACGGCCATCAGCACGACCCACAGGGCTCCGGCCTGCAGCTGTGCCCGTGGCGTCCGCAGCGCCAGCCACGGCGCCGTGAACCAGGCCACGCCCAGGATCAGCAGCGAACCGACAACCACCCCGAGCTGGCGCGCCAGCAGATCCCCGATCAACGGAACCACCAGCAGTTGCCGCAACACGCCGTGCACGGTTTCGACGACCGCGATCAGCCCCCAGACCGCCAGCGCACGTGCCCAGTTCATGTCGTTGTCCCCCGATCATTCAATGCCGACACTGTAACGATCGGCAACCACGGCGACCGGACTCGTCTGCATTTGTCGTCGCCTATTCGATCGTACATACTGACTGGTATGTAAACGGGGAGAATGCGATGACGGATGTACTGGCGCAGCCTTTCGCGCTGCCGTGTGGTGCCACCTTGCCGAACCGCCTGTGCAAGGCCGCGATGACCGAGGGCCTGGCCGATCCGTGGCTGCGGGCGACGCCGGAACTGCAGACGCTGTACCGGCGCTGGAGCGAGGGCGGCGCGGGCCTGCTGCTGACCGGCAACGTCCAGATCGACCGCAATGTGCTCGAACGTCCGGGCAACGTCGCGATCGACCGCAACGGCGGCTTCGAGCAGCTCAAGGCCTGGGCCGAGGCCGGCACCGTGGGCGGCAACCACCTGTGGATGCAGCTGTCACACGCCGGCCGCCAGTCACCGCGCTACGTGACCAACCACACCCTGGCGCCGTCGTCGGTGCGCCTGCCACTGCTGGGCAACTACGCCACGCCGCGCGAACTGCGCGAGGACGAGATCCTCGATTTCATCCAGCGCTTCGCCCATGCCGCGGTGACCGCGCGCGAGGCCGGTTTCACCGGCGTGCAGATCCACTCCGCGCACGGCTACCTGCTCAGCTCCTTCCTGTCGCCGGTGACGAACATGCGCACCGACGCCTGGGGCGGCAGCATCGAGAACCGCGCCCGCTTCCTGCTCGAGGCGTTCCGCGCCACCCGCAAGGCGGTGGGCACCGATTTCGCGATCGGCATCAAGCTCAACTCCGACGATTTCCGCAAGGGCGGCTTCTCCAACGAGGATTGCCTGCGCGTGGTCGAGCTGCTCAATGACGAGTCGGTGGACCTGCTGGAGATTTCCGGCGGCACCTACGAACAGCCGAAGCTGCTGGGCTTCGAGGGCCGCAGCTCGTCGGCCGAACCGACGCGCCAGAGCACGCGTCTGCGCGAAGCCTACTTCCTCGACTATGCGGAAAAGATCCGCAAGGTCGCGAAGATGCCGCTGATGGTCACCGGCGGCTTCCGCACCCGCGCCGGCATGGAAGACGCCCTCAACAGCGGCGCCTGCGACGTCATCGGGCTCGGTCGGCCGTTCTGCACCGACACCGATTTCGCCAAACGCCTGCTCGCGGGCGAGGTCGACGAGACACCGCGCTTCGAGAAGCAGGTCAAGATCGGCGAAAGCCGCTGGCTGTCCGGTGCCTCGCCGATCTTCCTGCTCAAGATCATGAACCTGCTCGGCCAGCAGGGCTGGTACTACCAGCAGATCATGCGCCTCGGCCACGGCCTCGACGCCGACACCGGCCGCAGCGCGTTCAAGGCCCTGATGCTGTATTTCTGGGATGAGCTGACCACGGCCTCGCGCATGCGCAAGGCCCGCAGGCAGCTCGACGCCGGCGCTCAGCCGCCGGCCGCCTGACCCTCGACGTGACGCGCCGGCCCGGGACACAGGCGCCCGGGCCGGCGCGTCAGTTCAGGACGCCCGGGACCGCGAGCCGGAACGGCTCGATTGCGGCGTCGAATGCTTCGGCGCTGTCCGGCACGACCATGTTGAACTCGCCGTGCATGGTGCCGACCGGTGTCGCCAGCGGGCAGCCGCTGGTGTACTGGAACTGCTCGCCGGGCTCGAGCACCGGCTGGTAACCGACCACGCCCGGACCGCGCACGTCCTCGACGTGGCCCTCGCCATCGGTGATGACCCAGTGCCGCGACAGCAGTTGCACCGCGCGCTCGCCCTCGTTGCGGATCGTGATGTGGTAGGCAAAGACGTAGTGCTGCTCATCCGGATCGGACTGCTCGGGCACGTACTGCGGCTCGACGATCACGCGCACGCCGCGGGTCAGGGTATTGGACATCGTCGGCGCCTGGGCAGGTTCAGAACATGCCGGTGGCCAGCTTGGCCGCGTCCGACATCATCGACTGGTTCCACGGCGGATCGAACACCAGCTCGACCTCCGCATCGGTGATCGGCGGCAGCGCCAGCACCTTGCTGCGCACGTCCTCGACGAGGATGTCGCCCATGCCGCAGCCCGGCGCGGTCAGCGTCATCTTGACCACCGCGCGGCGCGAGCCATCCTCGGTAGGCTCGACCTTGCACTCGTAGATCAGCCCCAGCTCGACGATGTCGACCGGGATCTCGGGGTCGTAGCAGGTCCGCAGCTGGTCCCAGACCGCCTTTTCGAGGGTGGCGTCGTCGGCGTCCTGCGGGATGTCGGGGCCGTTCTGGACTTCCTTGCCGATGGCGTCGGCGTCCTTGCCCTCGATCCGGAACAGGTGACCTTCGACCTGCACGGTGAAGCTCCCGCCCAGCGCCTGCGTGATCGCCGCCTGCGCGCCTTCCGGCAGTTCGACTTTGGTGCCCTGCGGAATCAGGATGCCGATGACATCCCGGCTCAGGGTGACGGGTTCGTAGGTGGCACTCATGGGAATTCGATGGTGGTCGTCTGCGACGGTCTGGCGATCCGGCGCATCTATACAGGGGTCAAAGTTTAAACGTCCGGGGTTTGTGCCGCATCCAATCGAGTCCCGGTACCGCGACAGGGCGGCGCCGGACTTTTCGTTTGCCGTGCCGACCGGCTGGGGGGAGCCCGCATGCGCATCACACAGTTTTCCCAATCGAATCCGCCGGTTATCGCCGCCGCGGCACTGATCGTCGTACTGTTCGGCGCACTGTCGCTGGCGAAACTGCCGATCCAGCTGTTGCCGGACATGAAGCGCCCGCAGCTCTGGGTCAACGTCGGCTGGCGCGAGGCCGCGCCGTCCGAGATCGAGGAAGCGCTGATCGAGCCGGTGGAGGACGTCATGCGCGGCCTGCCGGGGCTGGTCGAGATGCGCTCGCAATCGAACCGGGGCGGGGGCGGCGTCGGCCTGACCTTCGAGGTCGGCACCGACATGACCCGGGTGATGCTCGACGTGGTCTCGCGCCTCAACACGCTGCCGCCGCTACCGCCGGACGCCGACGAGCCACAGGTGTTCGCCGGCGACAACTGGCAGGGCAGCAACGCCGGATCGCTGCTGGTGCGACCGCTGCCGGGCAACCCGGTGCGTGATCTTGCCGCGCGCTACCAGAAACTGATGGAGGAGGTGGTCGAACCGCGGCTGTCGCGGGTGCCCGGGGTGTCGCGGGTGAATCTCGAGGGCGGGCGGCCGCGCGAGGTGCAGATCCGCTTCGATGCGTACCGGCTGGCCGCGCTCGGACTGACCCCGCAGCAGCTCGCGCAGACGGTGATCGCGGCCAGGGACGCGTCCGCCGGCTTCGTCAACGTCGGCCGCCGCCAGTTCACCGTGCGCCTGGCCGGTCGCGAGCCGGTCGAACAGCTCGGCGACCTGATCGTGGCCTGGAGCAACGACCGAGCGCTGCACCTGCGCGAGGTCGCCGACATCGACGTCGCGTTCCAGGACGCGCAGTGGTTCTCGTATCGCAACGGCGAGCCCGGCTACTACATCACCCTGCAGCGGACTACGGAATCGAACACCGTGGCGCTGATCGACGGCGTCAAACAGGCAATCGCGGAACTCAACGCCGGCGCTTTGCAGAAGGAACAGCTGTTCGTGGAGCTCTCCTGGGACGCGAGCGTCTACGTCAAGCGCGCGATCAGCTTCGTGCAGGAAAGCCTGGTGATCGGGGTGATGCTCGCGGTGCTGGGCCTGTGGTATTTCCTGCGCGGTCCGCGCGCGCTGCTGGTGCTCGGCATCTCGATCCCGCTGTCACTGTGCTTCGCGGTGATCGCGCTGCAGCTGCTCGGCCGCACGCTCAACGTGATCTCGCTGGCCGGCCTGGCGTTCTCGACCGGCATCGTCATCGACGCCGCGCTGATCGTGCAGGGCAACATCATCCGCTACGTGCAGGAAGGCCGCAGCCCCTGGGACGCCACCCTAGAAGGCACCCGCGAGGTGATGCCGGCCCTGCTGGCGTCGATGCTGACCAGCATCGCGATCTTCCTGCCGGTGCTGTTCATGGAGGGCATCGAGGGACAGCTGTTCAAGGATCTGGCGATCACGATGTCGATCTCCTACGCCGCGTCGCTGCTGGTGGCGATGACCGTGATCCCGGCGGCAAACCGCTGGGCTCTGGCCCGCGGCATGCCGGACGACCAGCACCAGCACTGGTGGACCGCGATGGCGGCATCGGCGATGCGCGTCACCGACCGTCCAGCGGCGCGCTGGGGCGTGATCGCGACCGCCGTCGGCGGCGCCTGCGCCCTGATCGCGCTGCTGGCGCCGAAGGTCGACTACCTGCCAGTGGCGCAGACCGACCTGATCTGGAACCAGTTCCGCTTGCCGCCGGGCGGCAACCTCGACACCCTGCGCGAGGAATTCGCGCCGACGGTGATCGAACGTCTGCGCCCCCACCTGGAAGGCAGCAAGACGCCGGCGGTGAAGTACTACAACCTGTCGGCGTCATCGGCCGGCTGGGGCGTCGCGGTGGTGTACCCGAAGGACCCGCGTGACATCGAGGCGATGGTGCAGGTCCTGCGTGAGGACATCATGGTCGGCTATCCCGACACGGCGGTGTTCGTGCAGCGCGGATCGCTGCTCAGCGTCGACGGCAACAACCAGCGCGAGGTCCAGCTGTTCTTCCAGGGGCCCGATCTCGAGGCGCTGATGCGCACCGCCGAGGTCGCGATCAACGCGATCACCGAGGCGATTCCGGGCACCTTCCCGCAACCGTTCCCGGCGCTCGAGCTCAACCAGCCGGAGATCCAGCTGATCCCGGACGAATGGCGTATCTCCCGCGCGGGACTCGACCGCGGCGCACTGGCGACCGCGCTGCGAGCGTATACCGGCGGTCTCTGGGCCGGCGAGTACTTCGACGGCAACGACCGGCTCGACATCATTCTCAAGGGCAACGACTGGCACACCCCGGAGGCCCTGGCCGAGCTGCCGATCATGACCCCGGACGCCGGGGTGCAGACCATCGGCGACCTCGCGCAACTGAAACTGACGGTGGGCCCGTCGCAACTGGCCCGCATCAACGGCCACCGCACCGTCCAGGTGAACTTTGAACCGCCGGCGGACATGTCGCTGGACGAGGCGATCGAACGGGTCGAGACGGTGGTGGAACCGAAGGTCCGCGAGGTGCTACCCGCGAACGCGCAGATGATCTACGCCGGCTCCGCCAACCAGCTGCACGAGGCGCTGGTTTCGATGGCGCAGAATTTCGCGCTGGCGCTGGTGATCCTGCTGGCGCTGATGGCGGCGCTGTTCCGCTCGATCTGGGACAGCTTCCTGGTGATGCTGGTGATTCCGGTATCGGTCGCCGGCGGCATCGTCACGCTGCGCATCATCGGGCTGTTCGGCTTCCAAGCCTTGGACCTGCTGACGATGATCGGTTTCATCATCCTGCTCGGCCTGGTGGTCAACGCGGCGATCCTGCTGGTCGACCAGACCCGTGCCCGCGAACGCGCCGGCGCCATGCGCCACGAGGCCGTGCGCCAGGCGCTGGAAACGCGGGCGCGGCCGATCGTGCTGTCGACGCTGACCGCGGTGCTCGGGATGATGCCGTTGATCCTGATGCCGGGGCTCGGCGCGGAGATCTACCGCGGCCTAGCATCGGTCGTCGCCGGCGGCATGGCGCTGGGCACGCTGTTCACCTGGTTCCTGATGCCGGCGCTGCTGCGCCTGGGCGAAACACGTGCGATCCGCCGCGGCGCGCCGCTGGGCGACGCCGCACTCACTGAGTGACAGCATGCATCCTCAAACTCCGTCTTTCGAAATCTGCCATGACGACACATCGGGGAACGCCATGACGACACATCGCCTTGCGTCGCAGCGCCAGCGACGCCGCTGGCGGCCGATCGCGTTGGCCGGCGCCTTGGTGGTCGCCACGCTGGCCGGCCCGGGTCCCACAGCTGCGCAGGCCGGCCGGCCGAAACCGGCCGTCGAAGTCAGCGCCGCGCAGATGCGCGAGCTGGCACCGACGATCACCGCGACGGGGCTGGTGCAGTCGCGCGCCGGCGCCGACGTTGCCGCCGCGGTCGCGGGGCAGTTGCAGTGGGTCGCAGACGCCGGAACCTGGGTCGAGCAGGGCGCGGTGATCGCGCGCATGTCCGTCGACGAACTGCGCCTGCGCCGGCTCGAGCAGGATGCCCGCGTGACCCGCGGCGCCGTTGCGCTCAAACAGGCCGAGCGCGAGCTCGCGCGCCTGCAGGCCTCGGGCTCCGCCGTCAGTCGCTATGAGCTGGATCAGGCCCGCAACACGCGGGAGCTGGCGGCCGCCGACCTCAGCATCGCCCGCGCCGCGCTGCAGCAGACCGATGAGCGGCTGTCGAAGGCGGAGGTCACCGCGCCGTTTTCCGGCGTGGTGTTCGAGCGCGTGCGCAATGCCGGCGAGGAGCTGGCGCGCGGCGACGTCATCGCCCGGCTGTTCGACCCCGACGATCTCGAGATCCGCCTGTTCCTGCCGCTGCGCCACATCCGCGCGATCCGGCCGGGCAGCCGGGTGACCGTGCACAGTGATCGCGACGACGGCGCGGCCACGGTGCGCGCGATCGTGCCGGTCGGCGACCCGCGCTCGCAGTCCTTCGAAGCCCTGATCGCCGCGCCGGATCTGGCCACGCCGCTGGCGGCCGGCGACAGCGTGCAGGTGGTGGTGCCGCTGCAGTCACCGCACCGGTCGCTGTCGGTCCCGCGCGACGCGGTGGTGATCCGCAGCGACGGCACCGCGGTCTTCCGGATCCGCGACGACTCGGTCGCGGAGCGCGTACCGGTCAGGATGGGCATCGCCGACGGCGATTGGGTCGCCGTCGAGGGAGAATTGCTGGAGGACGATGCCGTGGTCGTGCGCGGCGCCGAAACCCTGCATCATGGGGACACTGTTATCGTCATCGGGAGCCGTTCGGTATGAAAGCTCAAGCCTTCTGGACCTTCGTCGCCGCCGTGATGCTGGGCGCCCACGGCATCGCCGCACAGGCCGGCGCACCACCGCCGCGGGTGATTGCGGTCAACGGCAGTGGCGAGGTCCGCGTGCTGCCCGACCGCGCGCGTCTGAATCTGGCGGTCGATGCGCTCGACGATGACCTGAAGGTCGCCGAGGGCAAGGTCAACACGGTCGTGCGGGCCTATCTGGCCAAGGCCAAGGCCCTGGGCGCCAAGTCGGAGCAGATCGCGACCAGCGGCAGCTCGATCAACCCCGAGTACGTGTGGGACGACAAGACCCGTCAGCGCAAGCTCGTCGGCTATCGCGCCCGCCGCGAAATCGTGGTCGAAGTCGACGATCTCGAAAAGCTGGGCGACTTCATTCTCGGCGCGACCAAGGCCGGCGTGAATAACGTGTCGCCGCCGGTGCTGGAGTCGAGCCGGGCGCAGGCACTGGAACGCGAGGCGCTGGCCAAGGCCGCCGAGGACGCGCAGGCCCGCGCCCGGGTGCTGGCACAGAGCGTCGGCGCCAGGCTCGGTCCGGCGCGCTCGATTCACGCCAGCGGATCGATGCCGCCGCCGGTGCCGATGAAGGTCATGGCGATGCGCGCCGAGGCGGCTTTCGACAGCGGCAACCAGGAGATGGGCGTCTCGACCGGCCAGATCAGCGTCAGCGCCACGGTGCAGGCTGAGTTCGATCTGATCGTGCCCTGACGCCATTTGATCGAACAATGTAACTTAGTCCAAAGTTATATAATTCGTCACAATTTGACTGATCGAAACGGCCAAATCGCGGTCATTTCATGCGCAGGGCGCACGGCGGTGAGATAATCCGCCGCTTTCCCCGGCACGTAGGGCTGTACATAGTGGCTAAGCAAGCTTCTCCTCTGGTGGGCGTGATCATGGGTTCCAAATCCGATTGGGACACGATGAGCCATGCCGTGCAGATGCTCGAGGATCTGGGCGTCCCCTACGAAGCCCGGGTGGTGTCCGCGCACCGCACCCCGGACCTGCTGTTCGAGTACGCCGCGACCGCTCAGAAACGCGGCCTCAAGGTGATCATCGCCGGCGCCGGTGGTGCCGCCCATCTGCCGGGCATGTGCGCCGCCAAGACCAATCTGCCGGTGCTCGGCGTCCCGGTGCAGTCCAAGGCGCTCAACGGCCTCGACTCGCTGCTGTCGATCGTGCAGATGCCGGCGGGGATTCCGGTCGGCACGCTGGCGATCGGCAAGGCCGGCGCGACCAACGCCGCCCTGATGGCAGCTTCGATCGTCGCGCTCGGCGCGCCGGCGATCGCACGCAAGATGGCCGCATTCCGGCGCAAACAGACCGACAAGGTCCTCAACGACGAACCGCTGAGCCTGAAATGAACATCGGTATTCTCGGCGCCGGCCAGCTCGGACGGATGCTGGCCCTGGCAGGCTATCCGCTCGATTTCGACTTCGTGTTCCTGGATCCGGCGACGGAGGCCTGCGCCGCGCCGCTGGGTGAACACATCCACGCGGATTACGACGACGAACACGCGCTCGCGGAATTCTGCGTCAGCGTCGACGTCGCGACCTACGAGTTCGAGAACGTTCCCGCGAAGACCGCGGAGTACGTGGCATCGCGCATCCCGCTGCTGCCGGCACCGGTGGCGCTGACGGTCGGGCAGGATCGCCTGTCCGAAAAGTCGCTGTTCGACCGGCTCAGCATCCCGGTGCCGCGCTACATGCCGGTGGCGACGCGCGAGGCCCTGGAGCTGGCGGTGCGCTCGATCGGTCTGCCGGCGGTGCTCAAGACCCGCCGCCTCGGTTACGACGGCAAGGGTCAGGCAGTGCTGCGCGCGCCGGAGGATCTCGACGTGGCATGGGCCAAGCTCGGCTCGCAGCCGCTGATCCTCGAAGCCTTCGTTCCGTTCGAGACCGAACTGTCATGTCTCGCCGTCCGCGGTCGCGAGGGGCAGATGGCGTACTATCCGGTCGTCGAGAACGTGCATCGCGACGGCATCCTGCGGACGGCGACGCCGCGGCCGGAGCACCCGCTGCAGGCTGCGGCGGAGGAGTACGCGCGGCGCGTGACCGAGCACCTCGGCTACGTCGGCGTGCTGGCGTTCGAGTTCTTCGTCTCCGGCGGACGGCTGTTCGCCAACGAGATCGCACCGCGGGTGCACAACTCCGGACACTGGAGCATCGAAGGTGCGGAGACCTCGCAGTTCGAGAACCACCTGCGCGCGATCGGCGGTCTGCCGCTCGGATCGACGGCGTTGCGCGGCCACAGTGCGATGGTCAACTTCATCGGAGATGCTCCGGCCAACGCCGACATGGCGGCGATTCCGGGCGTGCACATCCATCACTACGGCAAGACGCCGAAGCCGCAGCGCAAGGTCGGTCACGCCACGGTCACCGCCGCCAGCGCCGACGAGCTGACGGAGCGTCTGCAGCGCCTCGAGGCCCTGGTCCGCGCCGTCGAAGGCTGAAGGCTGACCCGGCGAATCCGGGTGGAGGGCGGGGTTACAGCTTCAGTGCCGCCTTGATCTCGAGCCAAAGCTCCGCATAGGCGAGCAGGGCCGGGTCGTCGGACGGAGCGTAGGCCGCCATCGGCGCCCGATGCTGGCCCATACGCTCGACCATCGATGAATACGGGATCGACGCCTGGAAGCCCCGCTGCATGGCTGGCGGGCGATGCTCGGTCAGCTCTCGGTGCAGGGTACGGCGCCGATCGACCATCGAGTAGAACGGCCTGGCCTTCTTCGGGTCGAGTTTTTCGGCGCGCAGATAGTCCTGGACCTGTTCAAGCGCGCGCAGGGACAAAAAGGTCGGCACCACCGGCACCAGGATCATGTCCACCGCGTTGAAGACGTTGTCGGCCAGGTGCGACAGGCTCGGCGGGCAGTCGAGTACCGCCAGCGCGTACTGTTCGGAAAAGGGCTTGAGCAGGCGCGAGACGGTTTCCCGGGGCGGCTCGACCTTCTTGAGCATGATGTCGAGGTAGCGGTAGGTGAAATCCGCCGGAATCAGATCGAGATTGCGATAGGGCGAAGGCTTGACCAAGCGTCCCACGGGGGTCTGTCCGCTGAGCACGCTCTTGGTCTTGAGATCCTCGGGCTGGACCCGGAAATACCAGCTCGCGGCGCCCTGGGGATCGAGATCCCACAGCAGGGTCGGGACGTCGTTGGCGGCCGCCAGATACGCGAGATTGACCGCTGCTGCCGACTTGCCGACACCACCTTTGAGGTTATGGACTGCCAGTGCCTTCATCTTTGGACTCCCCGTCTCGCTCCCTTTGTAACGCGTCCGCGCCGGAAGTGCGAGCATGCAGGCCTGCGCATCAATCCCCGAAGGCCCGCAGTTCTCCGCCGTAGGCGACGGTGACGCACTGCGCCCCGAGGCTGACGGCGGCGGTGGCCGACATCGTCGATCGCAGCACCTCGATGCCACGTCCCCGCGCGGTTTCGGCCATTCTCGCAAAACCCGGCAGGCTGGCGATGACGGCGCTGTCGCCGCCGTAGCTCACGCAGACGTGTCCGGTGTCGATGCCGATTTCGATCTGGCGGGTCACATGATCGAACAGCTTTTCGACCGCGCGCTCGTGGTTGCGGATCTTGGCGACCGGCTGGGTGTCGCCCTGGAAGCATAGGATCACCGGCTTGATGTCGAAGGCCGAGCCGAATGCGTAGGTCAGGAACCCGACACTCTTCTCGCCCTTTTCGAGCCCGCGCTTGTGAATGTAGTAGAGGTCGTTCGGAACCAGATAGCCGCAGATGTGTTCACGCAGCGAGTCGATCCGGACGCGGACCTCGTTGGGATTGACACCGGCCCGCGCCAGCTTGGCGGCTTCCGCGACCAGCACGCCGGTCCCGCTGAACATGTTCTTGGAGTCGACCACGCGCAGCGCGAAAGGAACATCGATGCCGTGTTCGGCACGGATGCTCTTATAGTCGCTGAGGATGGCGAACGACGCCTTGCTGGCGTTGGCGAAGATATCGGTCCGGCTCGACATCGCGGTGATGCAGAACACGTAGTCGTATTCGAGCACGATGCGCTGCAGGAACTGGTGGCGGATGTCCTCGGCTCGCGGCGCCTCGGTCTCGGCGTCGTGGCCACGACCCGCCAGATGTTCGGCGTAGAAGCGCGCGGTCGCGGCCGGATCGCGCGCGTCCGAGAGCTGGTGCCCGTCCAGACGGATCGGGATGGGCATGACTTCGATGCGATGCTCGCGCAGGAATGCGTCGGGCAGGTCGCAGGTCGCGTCGGTCACGACACCGATGCGCATTGATCACTCTCCAGGCGGTGAAAGGACCGCAGTTGTAACACGCCGATGCGACGGCAGGCGGAAGGATTCCGATCGGGGGATCAGCGGCGCAGACGGTCGAGACCGAAGCGCTTCGACAGCAGGCGATCGAGCAGGCTGCGCGGGATCCAGCGGCGCAGCGCGGGCAGCAGCGTGCTGCCGCTGCCGATCCGCAACTGCGCCGGCCGCCGATCCTCAAACACGGCCCGGCACAGGCGATCCGCAAAGGCTTCCGCGCTCGTCGAATGCTGCTGCGAGGCGTTGGCCCGCGCGGCGATCGCGTCGGCGATCGGCGCGTAGGGCGAGGCGTCGTGGCCACGGTCTTCGACACCGCGACTGGCCGTTGCGCCGAAGTCCGAACGGATCGCGCCGGGCTGGACCGTCATCACCTCGATGCCGAACGGCGCCAGCTCCATGCGCATCGCGTCGGAGAGCGCATGCACGGCCGCCTTGCTGGCGCAGTAGGCCCCGGCAAAGGGCGTCACGAGCACACCGGACACGCTGCCGATGTTGACGATGCAACCGCTGCGTCGCTGCCGCATGATCGGAATCACGGCATTGCTGACGCCGATCAGGCCGATCACGTTGGTGTCGAACTGGCGTCGGAGTTCGTCCTCCGGCAGCTCGCTCAGTGGCCCCATGGAGCCATAACCGGCATTGTTGACGAGGATGTCGACGGGGATGCTCTCGGCGGCCAGTCCGGCGCGCAGTGCGTCGATGCTGGCCGGGTCGGTGACATCGAGCTGCAGCGGCCGGATGCCCCGCGCCGCGAGCGCGTCGAGCTGTTCCGGACGCCGGGCTGTCGCATAGACGATGCAACCGCGTTCGTGGAACGCCAATGCCAGGGCGCGACCGATGCCGGTCGTGCATCCGGTGATCAATACGTGGGTCACGGACGGGTTCATCGGGTCATCAGGACTATGCAGGGGCGCCAAGGATACCGGGCCCGACGCACCAATCGTCCCCGGGAAATCGCCCGGTTCGGCGGATTGCGCACAAAAGAAAAGCCGCCCGGGGGAGGGCGGCCAAAGTGCGGTCCCGTTTTTGCGGGACTGGAGGAGACCGGTACAACGCTGGCCGTTGGGCCTTCGCGTTGCGAGGCGGGATGCTGCGGCGCCTCGTGTTGGTGATATTTATACGCGCCTTGTTGCATTGCAACAATTGAATTCTTTTCCAATGTTTGTTTATTAAAGCTAAACTATAGCGATGCGCCTTCCACCGCTGAACAGTCTGCGTGCCTTCGAAGCCGCCGCGCGCCATTGCAGTGTCGGCAAGGCAGCGCGCGAGTTGCACGTGACGCCGGCCGCGATCAGCCACCAGATCAAGGCGCTGGAGGAACAGCTCGGCATGCAGGTGTTCAAGCGCCTGCCGCGCCGCATCGAGCTGACGGCCGCCGGGGAGGCCTTGTTACCGCAGTTGACCGAGGCGTTCGCGCTGATGCGGGATGCCGTGCTGTCGGTGCAGCAGCTCAAGTCCGCCGGACGGGTCGTGGTATCGGTGCCGCCCGCGCTGGGGACCAAGTGGCTGGTCGGCAAACTGCCGGGTTTCACCGCGCAGTATCCTGACATCGACCTGAGCATCGCGGTGCGTCAGAGCATGGTCGATCAGGCGGTGGACGCCGAAGCGACGTCCGGCCGCGTGGTCGAGGATGTCGATATCGCGATCCGCCTGGGACACGGCGACTATCCCGGATACATCGTCCACAAGCTGTTCAGCCCGTACGCGATTCCCCTGTGCAGCCCGCGACTGCTCGAGGGTCAATACGCCCTCAAGCAACCGGACGACCTCCAGCACCATACCCTGCTGCACTATCAGAGCGATATCGCATCGCTCGACGTGGGCCGGCCGACATGGTCGAGCTGGCTCAAGGCGGCGGGCGTGCGCGACGTCATGAAGAACCGGGGCATCACGTTCAACAACGTGGTTCCGGCGATGGAAGCGGCGGTCGACGGCATGGGCGTGATTCTCGGCATTCCGATCGTCGCGGCGACCGACATCGAGGCCGGGCGTCTGGTGATGCCGTTCTCGCTTGGCCTGCGCATGGGGACCTCGTACTTCGCCGTCCACCGCAAGACCGCGGAGCGGAACCCGGCGATCGTCGCGTTCCGGGACTGGCTGGTCGGCGAGGCGCACAGCGAGCGCTGGGCGGAAGTTCACGATTCCGACGCCGCCGACACCATCGTCGCCGTAGGCTGAGCCGTAGCCGGCTGTTCCGGCAGCCGGCAATCCCCCTCAGAGATCCAGATTGCCAACCAGCAGCGCGTTGCGCTCGATGAACTCGCGCCGCGGTTCGACGTGCTCGCCCATCAGCGTCGTGAAGATCTGATCGGCGGCGACGGCGTCCTCGATGTCGACCTTGACCAGGCGCCGGTTCTTCGGATCGAGCGTGGTCTCACGCAGCTGATCCGGATTCATCTCGCCGAGTCCCTTGTAGCGCTGGATATGCAGACCGCGGCGAGCCTCGGTCAGCAACCACTCGTAGGCGTCGTCGAAACTGTCAACGCTGTTCTCGCGCTCGCCGCGGCGGACCACGCAGCCGGAGGCAGTCTGCTGGTCGATCCGAACCCGCAGCTCGGCGATTTTCTGGTATTCCGGGGATCCGAAGAAATCTGCACTGAAATTAAATACTTGCGAGTTTCCATGGATGGTCCGCGTCACCTGCAGCAACGGCCCCTCGCTGCCCATTCGGGCTTCGACCGCATACCGGCCCCGCAGGCCTTCGCCGTTGAGCGCGGCACCGTAGCGCTCGGCCCAGGCGGCCAGCGCGGCCTCATCTTCGGCCGTCACCGGCGCCAGCCTCGCGAGCGTGCCGAGGATGTGCTGGTCGTAACGGCGGGCGAGGCGATCGATCAGGTCCTGTACCGCGGCATACTGCCGCATCAGGCTGTTGAGTTCCTCGGCTGCCAGCGGCTCGAGACCGGCACCGGGCACCATCGAAGCATTGTTCAGCGCCGATCCGATCAACCACTCGCGCAGTTCCTGGTCGTCCTTGACGTAGGTTTCCTGCTTGCCCGACTTGAGCTTGTACAGCGGCGGCTGGGCGATATAGACGTGGCCACGCTCGATCAGCGTGTACATGTGACGGTAGAAAAACGTCAGCAGCAGCGTCCGGATATGCGCGCCGTCGACGTCGGCATCGGTCATGATGATGATGCGGTGATAGCGCAGCTTTTCCGGCTTGAATTCGTCCTTGCCGATGCCGCAGCCCAGCGCGGTGATCAGGGTTGCGACTTCCTGCGACGACAGCATCTTTTCCAGGCGCGCACGCTCGACATTGAGGATCTTGCCCTTGAGCGGCAGGATCGCCTGGAAATGGCGATCGCGGCCCTGCTTGGCAGAGCCACCGGCCGAATCACCCTCGACCAGGAACAGTTCGGACTTCGACGGATCCTTTTCCTGGCAGTCGGCCAGCTTGCCCGGCAGACCGATGCCGTCGAGCACGCCCTTGCGCCGCGTCATTTCGCGGGCCTTGCGCGCCGCTTCGCGCGCGGTAGCCGCCTCGACGATCTTGCTGCAGATCGTCTTGGCCTCGTTCGGCTTTTCCAGCAGGAACTCGGCGAGCTTTTCGGCGACGACCTCCTCGACGGCGGGTCGCGCCTCACTCGACACCAGCTTCATCTTGGTCTGTGACGAGAACTTCGGATCCGGCATTTTCACGGACAGCACGCAGGCCAGACCCTCGCGCATGTCGTCACCGCCGATGTCGACCTTCGCCCGCTTGGCGATTTCGTTTTCCTCGATGTACTTGTTGATGATGCGGGTCATCGCCGCGCGCAGGCCGGTCAGGTGCGTCCCACCGTCGGCCTGCGGGATGTTGTTGGTAAAGCACAGCACCTGTTCCTGGTAGCTGTCGTTCCACTGCATCGCGACTTCCACCGTGACTGGCACCGGCTCCGGACCGCCCGTATTGACGTGGGAAACACCGGAGGCGTGGAAAACGGTCGGATGCAGCACCGACTTGGCGCGGTTGATGTATTCGACGAAACCCTGGACACCACCGGCAAACGCGAAGTCCTCCTCCTTGCCGGTCCGTTCGTCGATCAGACGGATCCGCACGCCATTGTTCAGAAACGACAGCTCGCGCAGTCGCTTGGCCAGGATGTCGTAGTGGTATTCGATGTTCTCGAAGATCTCGCCGTCGGCAAGAAAATGGACTTCGGTTCCCCGCTTGTCGGTTTCGCCGACGACCTTCATCGGCGAAACCTCGACTCCGTTCTGGATCTCGAGCTGGCGGTCCACCGGCTTGCCCTTATGGAACTCCATGACGTGCTTCTTGCCGTCACGGCGAATCGTCAGCTTCAGCCAGTCCGACAGCGCGTTGACGCAGGACACACCGACACCGTGAAGGCCACCGGAGACCTTGTAGCTGTTCTGGTTGAACTTGCCGCCGGCATGCAGGACGCACATGACGATTTCCGCCGCAGTCCGCTTCGGTTCGTGCTTGTCGTCGAATTTGATGCCGACCGGGATACCACGACCGTTATCGCTCACCGAGATCGAATTGTCGGTGTGAATGGTCACGACGATATCGTCGCAGTGGCCAGCCAGTGCCTCGTCGATGGCATTATCGACAACCTCGAACACCATGTGATGCAGACCGGTGCCGTCGGAGGTGTCGCCGATATACATTCCGGGCCGCTTGCGGACGGCTTCAAGTCCCTCGAGCTGCTGAATGCTGGATTCGTCGTAAGCCGCGGCTGAATTCTGCTGTTCGGTCATGGTGAAAGCCTTTGATCAACGCGTGATTTTAGCACTCTTGGGCGCAAGACCCATGTTCCACGTGGAACATCAGGATGTGCTTGCTGCCGATCGCACCTGCCCACGTTCCACGTGGAACATTCCGCAATCCGACACCGCCGCCAATACACCGCTGGGCTCGAACGCGGTGACGTGTACCTGCCCCGGGTATGCCGCCAGCGCCGCCAGCAACGACTGCTGGTAGCGATCCGCCAGCTCCGCCGCGAAATCGTCGACCAGCAGCACCGGACTCCAGCCACAATGAGCCCGAATCACGTCGCACTGCGACAACAACAAAGCGGCGATCAACAGCTTCTGCTGTCCCCGGGAGATCCTGTTCTTGACGCCATGCTGCCCGGCCCTGATCCGCAGCTCGGCGCGATGAGGGCCGAACTGGGTCATTCCACCGCGCCGGTCGCGCTCCCGATGCTGGACCAGCGCCTCAGCGAGACTTCCGGAGTCGCCCCAACCCGTGCGCAGATCGAGGCTCCATTCGCCCTCGTCCAGCAACTGGCTGAGCTGGGCCGGAAGCGCAGCTTGCAACGCCTCGACATGGCGGCTCCGCATCGCGTGCAACTGCTCCCCGGTTTCCGCAAGCTCCGGCTCCCACGCTGCGATCTCGCGACTCGACGCGCCTGCGCGCAGCGCGCTGTTGCGTTGTTGCAGCGCCCGGCGGTAGCGCTGCCAGAGTCCGATGAAGGAATGTTCCACGTGGAACACCCCCCAGTCCATGAATCCGCGCCGGTAGGTCGGTCCCTCCTGCAGCACCCGGTGCATCCCTGGCTCCAGCACCTGTACCGGCATGCGCCGGACAAACTCGACACCCTGCGCCGGTCGACCGTCGACGCGTGCCCGCAACGCCGAATCCCGCCATTCGATCGCCTGCGTTCCGGTCACGCCCGCCTCGCGCTCGACGCGGGCGAACACTGTCCAGTGCCGTCCGTCCGGACCCGCCAGCTCTGCCGAGCTGCTACCGCGGAACGACTTGCCCCGCCCCAGTGCAAACATCGTTTCCAGCAACGTCGTCTTGCCGGCTGCATTCGGCCCGAAAAAGAAATTGAGCCTGTCATGCAATGACAGGCTCAATTCGCTGAACAGCCGGAAGTTGTCAGCCTTGAGCTGCAACAGCCGCATCTATCGACACACCCTCTTTACAGCCGCATCGGCATGACGACGTAACGGCTGCTGGCATCTTCGGCGCCCTGGATCAGGCCACTGGAATCCGGGTTCTTCAACAGCATGACGAAACGCTCGCCGTCCAGCGCACCCAGGGCGTCCATCAGATAGTTCACATTGAATCCGATCTCGAGCGCCTCGCCTTCATAGCTGACTTCGAGATCTTCCTCGGCTTCCTCGTGCTCGGGGTTATGCGTCTGCAGGGTCAGCTTGCTGCCCTCAAGGACCAGCCGGACGCCGCGGAACTTCTCGTTCGACAGAATCGCAGTCCGCGCCAGCGCCTTCTTGACCATCTCCCGATCGGCCTCGAGACGCTTGTCGCCCGAATCCGGTACCACGCGCTCGTAGTCCGGGAAGCGGCCATCGATCAGTTTCGACGTCATCCGCACCACATCCAGTTCAACCTCGATCTGTCCGGGGCCGAGTTTCACGGTGACGTTTTCCTCGCCCCCGTCCAGCAGACGTTGCAGTTCCAGCACCGCCTTGCGCGGTACGATCACCTGTACCTGCTCGGACAAACCTTCGCCCAGTTCGACCTCGCTCAGCGCGAGTCGATGGCCATCTGTCGCAACCGTCCGTGCGCGCGTGTCGCCGACTTCGAGCAGCATGCCATTCAGGTAATAGCGGACATCCTGCTGTGCCATCGCGAACTGCGTCTTCTCGATCAGACGTTTCAGCTGACCGTGCTGAATCACGAAACTCTGGCCACTGTCGACCCGACCCATTGCCGGGAACTCCTCGGCGCGCAGACAGGCCAGCGAATACCGGCTGCGACCCGACTTGAGCTGCGCTTTCTCGGCGCCGACTTCGAGACTGATCTCGGCACCTTCGGGCAGTCCTCTGCAGATATCGAACAACTTGCGAGCCGGGATCGTCGCCCGACCCGGCGCCAGGTTCTGCACCCGGGCACGTGCCTCGAGTTCGATCTCCAGGTCCGTACCGGTGACGATCAACTCATCGTCCTTCAACTCCAACAGGAAGTTGGACAGGACCGGAAGAGTCTGGCGCCGTTCGACCACGCCGATCACGGCGGACAGGGCGGACAGCAGTTCGTTTCTCCCCACTTGCAGTTTCATGACGTCACCCAATTTCAATACCTGTTCATATATTCAAGACTGTAACAGTAGTAACGCCCTGTCGTGAACTTGAATAAGTCTGGAATATCAATATAAATCAAAATCTTAAACCAAAAATAAGCTTACCTGGACACTGCGTGCGTCCACCAAGCTCTTGTGGATAAGTTGAGGACCAATTTTGTCCACAACTTGCTCCAGTCCTGATTCACGCACCGATTCAACGATGCGCTGACAACTTTCCCGCAGCGCAGACCGGGCCGAAGCGACGGGCGCTCTCATGCGCCCAACTGCCGCTGCAGGTTCTCGTAGTCCTCCCGGATCTTCAGATCCTGCTCGCGCAGTTCGCTGATCTTGCGGCAGGCGTGCAGCACGGTCGTATGGTCCTTACCGAAGGCTTCACCGATTTCCGGCAGGCTGTGCTGGGTCAGTTCCTTGGCCAGTGACATCGCTACCTGGCGGGGCCGCGCCAGCGACCGGGTCCGCCGCGGCGAATTCAGGTCGCCCACGCGGATGTTGTAGTAGTTGGCGACCGTACGCTTGATGTTGTCGATCGTGATCAGACGCTCGTAGGCGGCCAACAGGTCCTTGAGCGTGGTGCGGGCGAAATCAACCGACAAGGGCTCGCCCTTGAGGCGGGAGCTGGCGGTCAGCCGCAACAGCGCACCCTCGAGTTCGCGGACATTGGAGCGCACGCGCTGCGCGACGAACAGCGCGACCTCCTTCGGCAGGCGGATATGGTTACCTTCGGCCTTGGCGATCAGGATCGCCATCCTGGTTTCCAGATCCGGCGGTTCGACCGCGACCGAGAGTCCCCAGGTGAATCGTGATTTCAGTCGCTCGTCGATGCCGTCGACTTCCTTCGGATACCGGTCCGAGGTCAGCACGATCTGTTTGCGGGCATCGATCAGCGCGTTGAAGGTGTGGAAGAACTCCTCCTGGGTCCGCTCCTTGTGGGCGAAGAAGTGAATGTCGTCGATCAGCAGGGCATCGACCGAGCGATAGAGGTTCTTGAACTCCTCGGTGCGGCCATGCCGGATCGCCGCGGTGAAGTGGTTCATCCACTGCTCCGCCCCCATGTACGCGATCCGCGCGCGCGGATTGGCGGACAGGATGGCGTTGCCGATGGCGTGCATCAGGTGGGTCTTACCCAGGCCCGAGCTGCCGTAGATCAGCAGCGGGTTGTACGCACTGCCGGGCGTCTCCACGACGTGCTGGGCGGCCGCGCGGGCATGTGAATTGGACTTGCCTTCGATGAAGTTGACGAAGGTGTAGTCGGGGTTGAGCTTTCCGGAGACGACCGAGGCGACCTCTTCGGCCGGGGCCGAAGGCGCCATGCTCGGTACCGTTGCCGCCGGCGCCGTACGCAACTCGGCGGAGCCCACGCTCAGATCCACCTGCGCGGTCGCACCGCCACTGGCGGTACTGACCGCGCGCTCGATCAGCGGCAGGTATTGCTCACGAACACGATCGACGACGAGGCGGTTTGGCGCGAGCAGCAGCAGCCTGCCGTCGCTGACCACCGCATGCAGCGGCCGAATCCAGGTATTGATGTCCCGGTCCGACAGCTCGCCTTCCAGCCAGCGCACGGACAGGGTCCAGAGGTCCTCTTGATACATTGAATGGTTCTGCGTCTGCGTGAGGCGCGACTGCTCGACCGCGCCGGCTCCGCAGTCTAAGACTTCACGGCATACTTATCCACAGACCGGTGGCCGTGCACCTTGATCGAAAAACCGCCAGCCGCTAAACTCCGCGCCCTTTTTGTCCAACCCCTTGTTCGGGTGATTTATGTCGAAGCGTACCTACCAACCGAAGAAACTGCGCCGTAAGCGCACGCACGGCTTCCGCGCCCGTATGGCCACGCCGGGCGGCCGCAAGGTGCTCGCCCGCCGCCGTGCCAAGGGCCGCAAGCGCCTGTCGGCCTGACAGGACCTTGGCGTGAAGCATGGCGCGCTTCTCAAGGCGCGCCCGCCTGCTCAAGCCGGGCGAGTTCCGGGCCGCATTCAAACAGGGCAAGCGAATCCACGGGCGCTGGCTGACAGCGGTCGCGGTCCCCAATGCGCTGGATTATCCGAGGCTGGGCCTGGCGATCGCCAAGAAGTCGGTCGCCAAGGCCACCCAGCGCAATATTCTCAAGCGACAGATTCGCGCCACCTTCCGCGAGGCCCAGCCGTGCCTGCGCCCTGTGGATGTGGTGATTCTGGCCAAGCCGGGTGCGGCGCAGGCGACCCGCCAGGAGATCCGCGCCAACCTCGATCAGATCTGGCGCCGGCTCGGCGCCTCGTCAGCGGACTCCTCATCGGCTTCGTCCGCGCCTACCAATACCTGATCAGTCCCCTGCTGGGTCCGCGCTGCCGCTTCTACCCCAGCTGCTCACACTACGCCATCGACGCCCTGCGTCTGCACGGCCCCCTGCGCGGCCTGTATCTGGCGCTGCGGCGCATCCTGCGCTGTCATCCGATGAACCCGGGCGGTTATGATCCCGTGCCCGAACCCAGCCCGCCGCGGTCCGCTGACCCACGTCGCGATCGGCTGCCATGAACGGACCCTTTGAAGAGCCATGGAAAACCGCCGCTTTTTTCTGATCGCGCTAATCGGCGTGCTGCTGTTCTTCATCTATCAGGCCTGGGAGGCCGACTACGCGCCGCAGAACCAGCCGGCGGCGCAGAATGCTTCGACCGCTGCGCTGGCGATCGAGCCGGGCGACGGCGCGGCAACGCCGAGCGATGTTCCGACCGCGTCGCATCCGGTCGGTGACGCCGGCGCGGTCGGAGACGATGCCGCGGGCGCGGCGGCCGGAGCCGGCGGTCGCGTCCTGGTGGAGACCGATCTGGTCCGGGCGGAGATCAGCCTGACCGGTGGCGAACTGCGCCGGCTCGAGCTCAAGGACTATGCGGTCACCAAGGACGCGCCGGATCAGAAGATGGCGCTGCTCGACGACCGCGACGGCCGCTACTTCGTGCTGCAGAGCGGCCTGGCTGGAACGCAGGCACCGTTGGTCACGCATCGTTCGGTGTTCACCAGCGCGAAGACCGAATACCGCATGCAGCCCAATCAGAACCAGCTCGAGGTGGCGCTCGACTACGTCGATCCGAACGGCAACCGCGCGCGCAAGATCTACCGTTTCGAGCGGGGTCATTACAAGGTCGAACTGGTTCAGCAGTACGACAACGTCAACACCGCCGACCTCGTCGCCAGCCCCTATGTCCGCCTGGTGCGGACCGCGTTCAAGGCAGGCGGCGAACCGCGCTTCGCCCATACCTTCACCGGTGTCGGTTTCTACGAGCAGAAGGATGGCGGCGACAGCTATCGCTTCAAGAAGACCAAGCTCGAGGATCTCGACGACGACGGCTACCAGATCAAGCAGACCGGTGGCTGGATCGGCATGCTGCAGCACTACTTCGCCGCGGCGATCCTGCCGCCGATGGACCAGCAGGGGACGTTCACCGCCAAGCCGGCGCAGGGTCAGGGATATATGGCCCAGTACGTCGGCGCGACCGAGACGATCCCGGCCGGGCAGCAGGCGACGTTCAGCACCTCGCTGTTCCTCGGCCCGAAACTGCAGGACCGCCTCGACGACATCGCGCCGGGCTTCGAGCTGACCCTTGACTACGGCATCCTCACGCCGATCTCCGAGCCGCTGTTCTGGCTGCTGTCGCATCTGCACGGCCTGACCGGCAACTGGGGCGTCGCGATCATCCTGCTGACCCTGCTGGTCAAGGGCGCGATGTTCAAACTGTCCGAAGCGCAGTACCGCTCGATGGCGAAGATGAAGAAGTTCGCGCCGAAGATCCAGGATCTCAAGGAGCGCTACGGCGACGACCGCGAACGCATGCAGAAGGCGATGATGGAGCTCTACAAGAAAGAGGGCTTCAATCCGCTGGCCGGGTGCTGGCCGCTGCTGGTGCAGTTTCCGGTGTTCATCGCGCTGTACTGGGTGCTGCTCGAATCGGTCGAGCTGCGCCAGGCATCGTTCGCGTTCTGGCTCACCGACCTGACCTCGCCGGACCCGTACTACGTGCTGCCGGTGCTGTTCGGCATCAGCATGTTCGCGCAGCAGAAGCTGTCCGGACAGCAGGTTGCCGATCCGACCCAGCAGAAGATCATGAACATCATGCCGGTGATGCTCACCGCGTTCTTCACGTTCTTCCAGTCGGGACTGGTGCTGTACTGGTTCGTCAGCAATCTGGTCGGCATCAGCCAGCAGTGGTTCATCACGCGCCGGCTGGAACGCGACGAGGCGGCCAAGGCCGCCGCGAAGCGCTAGCCCGGGCGCGCAGCGACACGACGTTGCGGGCGGGCTTCGCGTGAGCGGATCCGCAGTCACCGACACCATCGTCGCCGTCGCCACCGCGACGGGTCGCGGCGCGGTCGGCATCGTACGACTGTCGGGGCCGGACGCCGCCGCGATCGCCGAGCGCATCGCCGGCAGTCTGCCGGCACCGCGCCAGGCCGCCCTGCGCCATTTCGCCGATGCCGACGGCGAACGCGTCGATCACGGTCTGCTGCTGTACTTTCCCGCTCCGGCGTCGTTCACCGGCGAGGACGTGATCGAGCTGCAGGGTCACGGCGGGCCGATGGTGATGGACGTACTGTTGCGCAGCTGTTGTCACCATGGCGCACGCATCGCCCGGCCAGGCGAATTCTCCGAGCGTGCTTTCGTCAACGGCCGGCTGGACCTGGCGCAGGCCGAAGCCATTGCCGATCTGATCGACGCCGGGACCCGCGACGCAGCGCGGGCCGCGCTGCGGTCCCTGGACGGTGAACTGTCGGGTCGGGTCGCCGCGCTGGCCGACGCGCTGACCGCGGTCCGCGTCTTCGTCGAGGGTGCGCTGGACTTCTCGGACGAGGAGATCGACTGGCTGGCCGACCGTGAGCTGCAGCAGCGCATCGAACGGCTGCGGCGCGATCTCGGCGCCCTGCTGGCCGACGTCGGCCGTGGCCGACGCCTGCGTGAAGGGCTCACCGTCGCCCTGACCGGTCAGCCCAACGTCGGCAAGTCGACCCTGATGAACCGGCTCACCGGCACCGACGTGGCGATCGTCACCGAAATCGCCGGGACCACGCGCGATCCGCTGCGGGAGAATCTCGATCTGGACGGCCTGCCGGTGACCATCGTCGACACCGCCGGCCTGCGCGACAGCGACGATCCGGTCGAACGCGAAGGGGTGCGCCGGGCCCGGGCCGCGCTGGCGCAGGCCGAGGTGGCGCTGTACCTGATCGACGATCGCCACGGCCGCAGCGCCGACGACGACCGTCTGCTCGCGGATCTACCGGACGGACTCCGCCGCATAGTCGTCCACAACAAGTGCGATCTGAGCGGGCATGCCATCGAGCGCCGCGAACGTGACGGCCAGCCGCACCTGTACCTGTCCGCCGCCGACGGCCGCGGCATAGAGCTGCTGGTGGCCGAGTTGCGGTCGCTGGCCGGTCTGGTCGGCGACAGCCACAGCCTGTTCTCCGCACGCAGCCGCCATGTCCGCGCGCTGGAACTGACCCGGACCCATCTGGAAACCGCGATAGAACACCTGGGTAGCGGGGCCACCGCCGAACTCGCCGCCGAGGAACTGCGCCTGGCACAGGATGCGGTCGGCGAAATCACCGGCCGCGTCAGCAGCGACGACCTGCTCGGTCACATCTTTTCGAGCTTCTGCATCGGCAAGTAGCGCGCATCCGGTCGTGGCGCCTGCCCCGTACTTTTTGCAGGGTCCGAAGCGACCATAGTCGCGCATGATGGGCTTCTGTCCGTACGGGTGGACGACGGTGTCGTCGACGGCACCGCGATCCGCCCGGCGCCGACCGCCGAGGTGAGGAGAATGAAGATGCGACTGCTGGCGCAGCTGATCGTCGTCCTTGCGGCCATTGCGGTATCGGCCTGTGCGCCGCCGCGGCCGGATCCGTTTACCGGGTGGTTCGAGCCATACCGGGACTGTCGCGAGCGGTATGCCGAAATCGATGCCCGCATCGATGCGGCCGGCGTCCGCGATGCGAGCTTCTACCGGGTGCCCGGTTATCCGTATCTGCGCACCGACCGCACGCTGGCTTCGTTTGCCGATGAAGTGCGGACCATCGACGAGGTCGGCGGCTGGCTGCGGCACATGCGCGAATATGACCAGGAATCGCGTGACTACGAACTGATCAATCTGGGACTGCCGCTGAGCGAGCGCGCCTGGTGGCGGGACAAGCTGCGTGACTGCGGTCGCGGCCTCGCCGCGATCGAGCTGTCGGAGCCGGAGCAGATCGACCGGTTGCGGACCGTTGTCGCTCCGCCCGATCTGTATGCGGGGGCGATCCGGGCGCTCGGCCTCGATCTGCTGATGCGCCCGTTTCTGGAGGCCGAGCTCGCCGCCCGCCGCGATCGCCTGCTGGCGGCCTTTGCCGGCGATGCCGGCGCTGGCCGCAGCGATGGAACGCTGTGGACCGTCGATGCGCAGGAGGATCCGGCGAAGCTGGACGGCGGTTTCGCCGCGGCCGTGCCGGATGAACTCGGTTACCCCGGATTTCTGCTGTCGCACTGGCGCGCGCTCGCGGAGCGATACGCGCCGGCATTGCGGGTGGCGGTGGATTCGCCCATAGCCCATCCGGGCGCGCCCGTCTGGACCGAAGATGGCATCGCGGTCGATCCGCGCCGCGCCGAGGTGTACTACCGCATCACCTTCGCCCGCACCGGCAACGAGCGGCTGGTCCAGCTGAACTATTTCTTCTGGTTCCAGCGCCGGCAGGGCGCCGGGGTCGCGCCGATCGACGGGTTCATCTGGCGGGTGACGCTCAACGCCAGCGGCGAACGTCTGGCCTACGAGCGCCTGCACATGTCCGGGGGCGAGGTGCTGTGGTTTCCGGCACATCGCCTGCATGCGCGGCAGCCGGAGGCCCCGGTCCGGGCACCGCTGGTGCCACAGCCTTGGACGCCGGAAGGCCCGGTCGTGCTGGATGTCGCCGGCGACGGCCACGCGCTGCGGCACGTCGGTCTGCTGGACGGGGCCGGGGCGAGCCGCCCGCTCCGGCGCTACCGGCTGGTGGCCTACGAGGATCTGTATACCTTGCCGCTGCCCGGTGGCGGCAGCCGCAGCCTGTTCGGTCCGGACGGCATCGTGCCGGGGACCGAGTCGCGGTCGCCGTCCTGGCTGCTGACCCTCGCCGGCGTACGTTCGTCGGGCGCCCTGAAGCAGATCGGCCACCATCCGGTCGCCTACCTGAGCCGTGCCCACTTCGACGACGTCGATCTGATCGACCGCTACTTCCTGCGCAGCGACGACGCGATGACGGCGTCGCGGGATACCGGAGCGGCGGTGCCGCGCGTGCAAAACCGGCCGGAGTGAGCGGACTCTAGAATGGTCGTCCCCCACGACGATGCGGACCGACGATGCAAGCCGAAGCCCTGACCGAGTTCCTGCGCAGCGGGATCGCGCTGACCCGAGCGCTGGATCTGCGCGTGGAAACCTGTGACGGCGGCCGCGTGCGGATCCGGGCGCCGTTGACGCCCAACCTCAACCATCACGGCACCGCCTTCGGCGGCAGTCTTGCGGCGCTGGCGGTACTCGGCGGCTGGGCGGCCGTTCACGTCGGATTGGTCGACGCCGGGATCGACGCCGATCTGGTGGTGCGCTCGTCCTCGCTGGACTACCGCCGCGCACTGCGCTCCGATCTGATCGTCGAGGCCACGATTCCCGCGACCGACTGGTCAACGTTCCGTGCCACGCTCGAAGCGGGCGAACGGGCGCGGATCAGCGTCGAATCGAGCGTGTCCGAGGCGGGCCAGCCGCCGGCGCTGGTCGCGCAGGCGACGTATGTGGCATTGCCGCCCGCACGCTCCTAGGGCGTCGCAGCAGCATTGCGTCGCCGCGCTGGTGCTGTTTCTGTGCAGCTTCGGCGCGCATGCGCGCCAGCAGCACGAAGCGCTGCAACTACAGTTGCAGAGCGGATCCAGGGTGACGGTCGATCTGCGTATACCCCAGGCGCGCACCGCCCCGATGGCGGCGGTGATGGTTCTTGGCGGGTTCGACGCCGGCCAGGTGCTCGATGCGCTGCCGCCGGCCCTGCCGGTCATGCTCGCCAGCTTCGAGTACCCCTATCGTGGCCCCCGTCGCCTCGACCACCTCCGGGACCTGCGCGGCATCCCGGAAGTGTCGCGCTCGGTCGGCGAAACCTTCGAGGCGATTGGCTTGTTGACCGCCGCGCTTCGCCAGCGCGATGACGTCGACCCGGATCGAATCGGTATCGTCGGCGCCAGCCTCGGCGCGCCGTTCGCCACGATCGCGGCGGAGCGTTTCGCCATTCCGGATCTGGTGGTGATTCACGGTTTCGGCCAGCTCGACGCGGTGATCGCGCGTCAGTTCGAGCGCCGGCTTCAGCCGCGCTACGGCCGCTGGATCATCGGTCCGTGCCGGCTTGCCGCGCGCCTGCTGGTGTGGGCGCTGGATCTGCCCTCTCCGGATGCCGCGGCACGGCGCCTGCGGTCAGGCCAGCGTGTCCTGATGATCACCGCCAGCGACGACCGGCAGATTCCGCGCAGCGCAGTGGAAGTCTTGTGGCAGGCGCTGCTGGCGTCGGATGCCAGCGTCGAGCGGCGGGATATGCCGGGGTCGCATCTGCGCGGTGGCAACGATCCGCGCATCGTGGCGTTGACGCGCAGCGCGCTGGCCTGGCTCGATCGCAGCGCCGATCGTTAATATGCGAACGATGATTCCGTCTGCGACTCGGTGAGTGTGATCCGGTATGAGCGCGTCATTCCAGTATTGTCCGCAATGCACCGCTCCGCTCGTCGAGCGCGAGCACGGTGGCATACCGCGGCAGGCCTGTCCCGATGCCGGTTGCGGCTACGTGTACTGGGACAATCCGACGCCCGTGGTCGCGGCGGTGGTCGAGCACGAGGGTGAGATCATCCTGGCGCGCAATGCCTTGTGGCCGCAGCGTTTCTTTGCCCTGGTCACCGGCTTTCTGGAGCGCAACGAGGATCCGGCCGAAGCGGTCCTGCGCGAGGTCGAGGAAGAGCTGGGATTGCAGGGCAGCGATCCGGGCTTCATCGGCCACTATCGCTTCGAACGGATGAACCAGCTGATCATCGCCTATCACGTCGTGGCGCACGGCCGGATCGAACTCGGCGAGGAGCTCTCCGAATACATCCGCGTACCTTTCGACAAAGTCCGTTACTGGCCCGCCGCGACCGGACTGGCTCTGCGCGACTGGTTGCGGTCACGCGGATACGATCCGCAGCAGATCGAGTTGCCGCGCCGCGGCTGAAGCCGACTTCAGATCGCGCCGCCGCGCTGCAGCTCCTCGAGCAGCAACATCCGCGCGATGCGGTCCTGGATCGAGCCGGCGCGGTCCAGCCCCACGCGCCGCAGATAGCCCTGTGCCGCGTCGGGGACCGGTTGCCGGCCGCGGCGTGCCAGATCCAGCAGCAACTTCCATTTCGGCTCGGTTCCGGCGCGAGCCTTCACCGCCTTGAGTGCCTTGCCGAGCGTCAGTTCCTCGTCGGTGAAGTCGCAGCTCAGCGGAAACGGACTGAACTTGTCGCCGGACTGATACGGCTGCAGGCGCTGTTCGAGCCGCTCCGGGGTGTTGTGGCGAAAGGCTTCGGGAATGCGGTAGTCGCCCTCGATCTTTCCGGCCTGCTGCGCCTGCTTGAGCAAGGCGTCCTGGAAGCGCGAGTCGGAGATGTTGATCAGCGCCTTGGCGACCTCGCTGTCGGAGCGGGAGCGGAGATCGGCAATGCCGTACTCGGTGATGACAATGTCGCGCAGGTGGCGCGGAATCGTCGTATGTCCGTAGTTGAAGATGATGTTGCTCGCCGGACCGTGGGCATTGTCCCGGACGGCGTGGAGCAGGATGATCGAACGCCCGGTCTTCAGCTTGTGCGCCATCGAGACGAAGTTGTACTGTCCGCCGACACCGGAGACGACGCGCAGATCCTCCAGTCCGTCCGACACCACTGCGCCGGACAGCGTGACCATCATCGCGGTGTTGATGAAGCGCGCGTCGCGCCGCTGCTGCTTGTACAGGCGCGGGTTGTGGTCGAGCTGGTTGACCTTGTAGACCCCGGTCATGCAGATCGACTCGCGAGTGTCTTCGTCGAGTGCGCGCATGCCTTCGTAGAATTCCTCGCAGCCGAGGAAGAAGCCGCCGTGGATCACGACGCCGCGGCGCAGCGCCGTTCCCAGGCATTTGGCCATCACCCGACGTCCGTCCGGATCGGCGACATTGGCGATCGCGCGCTCGCCGTCGGGCGCGATGATGTGGCCGTGGTCGTAGCGCGCGTCGTCGCGGAAGAAGCCGTGATACTGCAGACGCTCGAAATCCTCGGTGCGCAACACGCGCACACCCAGCGACTCCAGCGACTCGAGCACGTCCGCCCGCAGATGTTCGGGATCGCAGCGGTCTTCGTTGATCAGCTGCTGCAGGGCCCAGAAATCGTACACCTTGCGTTTGAGGATGCCGGCCTTCATCAGGTACCAGAATCCGTCGACGAACATCTCGGTCGATCCGTACAGTCCCTGCTCGAACGGATCGAGGCCGCCGATGCGATGGATCAGCGGCCCTGCCTGTTCGAGGATGCCCGCGTCCTGCAGCACGCTGCGGTAGACCGCGTTGTCGGCATGGCGCAGGCGCAGCGCTTCGACGATGGCGTCGCCCAGTGCGCCGATGCCGATCTGCAGGGTGCCGCCGTCGGCGACCAGCGCGCTGGCGTTGAGGCCGATGAAGTAGTCCGACGGGGTGACCGCCATCTTCGGCGTCGAGAACAGCCGGGTCGTGTATTCGGGATTGTCGATGACCAGGTCGAAGGTATCGGCGTCGACCTCCGCGTCGTTGACCATGTACGGGAGGTTCTGGTTGACCTCGCCGACGACGAGGTAGGGTCGCCCGCTCTCGCGCAGCAGCTCAAGCATCTCCGGTCCGGTGTCGGGATTGCTCGACAGGCTGTAGCGGGTCCGGCCGCCGGTTTCGCGCTTGCAGATCATCTGCGACAGCACGTTGCAGCCCTGCTCGAACACGTCGCGTGCGGCGAAGGTGTAGTTGGTGCTGATGTAGCGTTGTTGCGCGTAGGGGTTGTTGAGCTGGCTGCCGGGGCGGAAGAAGAACTCGCTGACCTCGACGTTGGGCGGCAGCGTGCCGTCGCGCAGCGCCTGCATGTAGTCCAGATCCGGAACGCCGCCGAACACCCGTTCGACGAACGGCGCCAGGAACGCGTTCTCGATCGCGCTGCTGCCGCTGGGCTTCTCCAGCGACAGCGCCGTCAGGATCCTGAGCTGGATCGAAGCGTCCTGACGGGCGCGCTTGTACAGGGCGTTGACCAGCTCGACCGGCTTGCCGAGACCCAGCGGCATGCCGAGCACGATGCGCTTGCCGACGCGCTGCAGGATCGTGTCGACCGCCTGCTCGACACTGTCCACCACCTGCGGCGGGGTGCCCTCCATTGTCGTCTCCTCCGTTCTTCGATTGCCCGAAGCTTAGCGCGCCACGGACCGCCGACCGCCTGAGCCAGATCAACAAAGTGTGCGGGAATGCGGCGGTGGTGCACACCGAAGCCGGCTAGAATGCGCCACGATCGAGAACCGACCATGAACCGCAAGAAAACGCCCCCGAAGTCAGCCGAAGCCTCCGCACCCTCCGCACCCCATACCGGCAAGGGTCCGTTCAAGCAGGTGCTGCAGAAACCGGAGCCCTGGTCCTTCGGCGGCCGCGGCCCACGCTCCGGCGCCGGTGGCTCCAACCGGCCGCAGCCAGACGCCGAGCGTCGGGCCGGCAAGAGCCGCAAGGTGCATTGAATCCGGGTGGCGGCGTCAGCCGGCGGGTAGCCCGACGTCGCCGAGTGCGGCGCCGAGCTGGGCCCAGCGCTGTTCGAGGCTGCCGGTCAGGCCGACTGACATCCTCACCAGGCCCGGGCTGATGCCGGCACGGCGCTGGTCGGTATCGGACAGCTCGCTGGAGGTGGACGCGCCGGAGCAGGACATCAGCGTCTCGAAGTAACCCAGGCTCACCGCCATGAAGCCGAAACCATAGCGGTTCTGCAGCAGCTCCATGAAGGTTTCGGCGCGCGCCCGCGTCGCCAGATCGATGCACAACAGGCCGCCGTAGCCATAGTCCGGGTTGCGCTGCGCGTCCAGCAGCGCGTGCTCGGGGTGGTCAGGCAGGCCCGGATAGATCACCGGCAGGCCGAGGGCGTGCATGCGTTCGGCGAAGGCCAGGGCGCGGCGGCCATGCTCGCGCATGCGCAGGCCCAGATGCGGCAGCCGCAGGCTCAGCGCGAAGGCCTGGTTCGGATCCATGGTGGGCCCGAGCAGCATCAGCGAGCCCATGTGCAGGTCCATCAGCTGCTGTACGAACGCGGTGTGTCCGAGCACGGCACCGCCGACGATGTCGGACGCGCCGCTGATGAACTTGGTCAGGCTGTGCACGACGACGTCGGCGCCCAGCCGGATCGGGCTGAGCAGCAGCGGACTGAAGGTATTGTCGACCACCAGCTGTGCGCCGTGCCGGTGCGCGATGTCGGCGAGCTGCCGGATGTCGGCGACCTTGAGCGTGGGATTGGCGATGGCTTCGATGTAGAGCAGCCGGGTGTCGGCGGTGAAGGCCTGCTCGACCGCCGCCGGATCGCGGACGTCGACGAAGGCCGAGCGGATGCCGCTCTTCGCGGGCAGGTAGTCGTGGAACAGCGCGTAGCTGCCGCCATAGATGGTGTCGCTGACGACGACGTGGTCGCCATGGTTGCAGAGCTGGGTGACGACCGACGCGATCGCGCCCATGCCGCTGGCGGTGCAGTAGCCGGCTTCGGCACCTTCCATCGCCGCGAGCTGATGGCCGAGCGCGTACACCGTGGGGTTGAAGTGCCGGCCGTACAGATAGCAGCCACCGCTGTCGGGACCGCGCCGCCCCTGGAAGATCTCCGGCATTACCTCGGCGTGCATCACCGTGAAGGTGGTGCTGGCCTCGATCGACATGTTGACGCCGCCGTGTTCGCCGAATTCGTGGCGCGCGCGCGCCATCGCCTCGATCGGATCGAATGTGTCCATGAGCCTTGTCCTCCTCGCCGTCAGCCTGACACGAAGTGCGCCGACCGACAGCCGGGAAACCGCCCAGAACCGGCCGCCGTTTGCCTTCAGCTGAACGCCCGCTGAAGCGCGCGACCCATCCGGCGGTGTTCTCGTCCGGCCTGCGTTGTTAGACTCCGCCGGCCATGAAAACATCTTGCTCCACATTCCTGCTTCTGGCGCTGCTGGCGATGCCGACGCTCGCCGCCGCCGAAAAGCTGCAGTACATCGACGACGAAATTTCGGTGACCGTGCGCGACGCTCCGCGTAACGACGCGACCTACCTCGGCGTGGTCAAGAGCGGGGACCGGGTCACCCTGATCGAATCGCTCGGCCCGCAGAGCTTTGCCAAGATCCGCACCGAGAACGGTACCGAAGGCTGGGTCACCGCCCGCTTCCTGACCGACGAGCCGGCGGCCAAGGATGCGCTGAGCAGCGTGCGCCGCGAGCTGTCGCAGGCGCAGTCGCGGATCCGCTCGCTGGAGACCGACCTCAAGACCGCGCAGAGCGAACTGCAGAAGGCGCGTCCGGCGCTGGAGCTGGCGACCGAGAACGATCGCCTGCGCGCGCAGATCACCGAGCTGCAGCGGGGCGCCGAGGAAGTCCGCCAGCGCTACAACGAACAGAAGGCGCGGCGCCGGACGATGCTCACCGGCGCCGGCCTGGTCGGCGCCGGCATTCTCGGCGGTCTGATCCTGCCCTGGCTCGGGCGCCACAGCCGCCGCCGTCGCCGGGGCGACTTCTAGGGACCTGGCCGTCCTGACCGCGGGGAATCCACGATGACCTTCAAACGCATTCTGGCTCTCCTCGTGGTGGCGATCGTCATCGCCGCGGTCTGGCTGGTCGGCCTGCGGCCGCAGCGTGACGCCAGGCTGATTGCCCAGCACCGGACGCCGGAGCTGACCACGCTCGCGCCGGGGACGTTGTTTGCCCGCTGGCTGGGAACCTCCGCGGTCCTGCTGTCCGACGGACAGCATGCGGTGATGATCGACCCGTTCTTCACCCGGCCGGAGGGCCTGCTGCCGCTGGTCCTGAATCGACCGATCGAGCCGGACGAGGCGCGAATCCAGGCGTGGCTGGAGCGGATCGGCGTCGAACGGCTCGATGCGGTGCTGGTGTCGCATTCGCACTACGACCACGCGATGGACGCCGGCGTTGTCGCGCGGCTCACCGGTGCCCGCCTGATCGGAACCCAGAGCACGCTGAACGTCGGCCGCGGCGCCGGACTCGACCCGTCTCAGCTGCAGCTCGCGACGCCGCTCGAACCGCTGACCGCAGGCCCGTTCCGGATCGAATTCATCCCCAGCCGCCACGCCGGCGCCACCGGCGGCCGACCGCTGGGGGACATCGACGCGCCGCTGGCGGTGCCGGCGCACTACATGGACTACCGGCAGGGCGGGACCTATTCGATCCTGATCCAGCATCCGCAGGCCAGCGTTCTGCACCACGGCAGCGCCGGCTTCGAGCCTGGCGCCCTGCGCGGCCGCCATGCCGATGTGGTGTTTCTGGGGGTCGCGCTGGTCGGGAATCTGCCGCGCTATCTCGACGAGGTCGTCGATGCCGTCGGCGCCCGTCGCGTGCTGCTGACCCACTGGGACAACTTCGTCCAGCCGCTGGAGGCGCCGCTGCAGCCGATGCCGGTGGTGGTGAATCTGAGTCCTCTGTTCGACTATGTCGAACGGCACCGGCCCGATCTCGACGTCAGTGTCCCGGTGCTGGCCGCGCCGATCGGGATCGGCGCCGGACCGCTGTCAGCCGAGATGCCGGCGTCCTGATCCGGAGTGCCGGCCCGGCGGGTCGGCCTGCGTCACGGCGGCGTTGCCGCCGCCGAGGGCCAGCGCCAACCGCTGGTCGAGAAAATCGGCGAAGGCCTGGCGCTGGGCGGCGGCGCGTTCCCCGGACAGTTGCTCGGCGCGGGCGATGCTGCGCACTTCCTCGAACAGCCGGCGGCCCAACGCATGCGGCTCGCGCACCCCGCAGGCGGTCAGTTCGCTGGCGATCATGCGCTCGAAGATGCGGGCCTGCTGGTCGAACACCGCCATCAGCTCGTCCGATGCGGCCGCCGCGTAGAGGCCGATCCGTTGTGCGCGGTGATCGAGGCAGGCCTCCCAGTAGCTCTCGATCGACAGCAGCAGGCGTTGCCGGCCCGCCGGCAGACCGGTGATCGCGCGGGTGACCCGGTCGAGCAGTGTGCCCAGGTGGCTGCGGTAGCGTTGGCGGAGTTCGGCGTGGGCGTTCATCGGCAGTCGGCGTTCGGCGGCGTGCATCTACGCACCATACGCAGCCGGCGCCGTCGCGGACGCCGGGACTCAGCCGGGAGGTCCGTCCGTGGCGGACGAATGGTCGATCCGCAGGACTGCGGCGCCGTCGAAGCGGCCGCCGCGCAGGTCCGCCAGTGCGGCATTGGCCTGCTCCAGCGGATAGACCGTGACCTGGGTCCGGACCGGGACCTGCGGCGCCACTTCCAGGAACGTACGGCCGTCATCGCGGGTCAGGTTGGCGACCGACTGCACGCGGCGCTCGCCCCAGAGGATGCTGTACGGAAAGCTCGGGATATCGCTCATGTGGATGCCGCCGCAGATCACGGCGCCGCCTTTGCGCACCGCCCGCAGCGCCGCCGGAACCAGTTCGCCGGCGGCGGCGAAGATGATCGCCGCGTCGAGCGCCTGCGGCGGGCCGACGTCCGAATCGCCGGCCCAGACCGCACCGAGCGTGCGGGCGAAGTTTTGCGACGCGGTGTCGCCCGGCCGGGTGAACGCGTAGACCTCGCGTCCTTCCCACTGCGCCACCTGCGCGATCACATGCGCGGCAGCGCCGAAGCCGTACAGACCGAGACGCCTGCCGGGGCCGCACATGCGCAGGCTGCGGTAGCCGATCAGACCGGCGCACAGCAGCGGCGCGACCGCCAGATCGTCATAGCCGTCCGGCAGCGGCAGGCAGAAGTCGGCGCGCGCAAGGCAGTGGCTGGCGTAGCCGCCGTCGCGCTGGTAGCCGGTGAACACGGCGTCGTCGCAGAGGTTTTCCTGATCGCGGCTGCAGTAGTCGCAATGTCCGCAGGTGCCGCCGAGCCAGGGCACGCCAACGCGCTGTCCGACCCGCAGCGTGTCGACGCCGTCGCCGCAGGCCAGCACGCGGCCGACGATCTGGTGGCCCGGCACGATCGGATACGGGATGTCGGGCAGTTCGGCGTCGAGCAGATGCAGATCGGTGCGGCAGACCCCGCAGGCATCGACGGCGAGCAGGACCTCGCCGCGACCGCAGGCCGGCATCGGCCGCTCGCGCATCACCAGCGCGGTGCCGGGAGCCTCCAGCACCATCGCGCGCAGGGTCGACGGGATCATGGGGCCGGTGTCGCCACGGCACGATCGAGGATCTTCTCCACCGCGTCCCGGGCGATCGGATGATAGCCGTCGCGGGCCCCGGCGAAGACCGCCTGCGCCAGCTTCAGGCCTTCGGGGGTGGCGGCCAGCTCGCGGTAGACGGGGTTGATCAGCAGCATGCGCCCGACCGATTCGAGATGGCGCTGCATCGCCGGATAGGCCTTGCGGTACTGGTGTCGTGCGACCAGTCGGAACCAGCGGCTGGCGATGATCGCGTTGGCGCTGTCGCTGAAGTCGAAGGCGGCATCGAGACGGGCCATCGCCGCATCGTCGAGCGTGTCGGGCATGCGGTCGAGAAAGTACTGCCACTGCCGTGTGCTCCACTCCGCGGTTTGCAGCGCGGTCGCGGCGGTACCGCCGAGCCATTCGTCACGGCTGCGGTCGACACGGTCGAACGCATCGGACTGTGGCCACACCGCATCGTCCGGAATATCCGGTGAGTGGATCCATTCGTCGACCTTGGCGCGGCTGACCACGCCTGGATGCCGTGCCAGCAGCTCGCGCTCCAGATACGCCAGGAAATCGCCGGTGCGTGCGCTGCGGAACGCGTGGCTGTCGAACCAGCCGCGCAGGAACGCATCGAATTCGGCGCGGCCGAACTTCGCCTCGAGATAGGCGAGGAACAGCGCGCCCTTTTCGTAGGGCACGTCGGTGACGTTGTCGTCGGGATCGCGACCCGCCAGGTCGGGCGTCAGCGTCCGGTCCGACGGAATCTCCAGCAGTTCCAGGGTGTCCTTGAGGTCGTTGGCGCCGATCGCCCGCTCCTCGTTGCCGCGCGCCGGCCCGTAGATCTCCTCCATGATCCGGTTGGTCAGATGGGTCGTGAAACCCTCGTTGAGCCAGAAGTCGTTCCAGGTCGCATTGGTCACCAGGTTGCCGGACCAGGAGTGCGCCAGTTCGTGCGCGACCAGCGACACCAGCGAGCGGTCGCCGGTGATCACCGTCGGCGACGCGAAGGTCAGGCGCGGGTTCTCCATGCCGCCATACGGGAAGCTCGGCGGGAGGATCAGCAGGTCGTAACGGCCCCAGCGATACGGGCCGAAGATCGCCTCGCAGCGTTCGAGCATGTTCTCGGTATCGGCGAACTCCCAGGCCGCCGCCTTGACGACTTCCGGCTCGGCGTAGACCCCGGTGCGCCGGCCGGTGGCCTGGAAACGCAGATTGCCGACCGCCAGCGCGATCAGATACGAGGGGATCGGCTGCGGCATCGAGAACTGGTAGTCGCCGTCGCGTGTTTCGGCGTCGGCGATGGCGTTCTCGGCGCTCATCACCGCGAGCAGACCCTCCGGCGTACGGATCCGCGCCTGGTATGCGGTGCGCACCAGCGGCGTGTCCTGCAGGGGGATCCAGCTGCGCGCATGAATCGCCTGCGACTGGGTGAACAGGAACGGATGCGCCTTGCCGGCCGTCTGCGACGGCGTGAGCCACTGCAGGCCGGATGCCTCGGGCGACGTCTGGTAGGTGATCCGGACGCGGGCCGCCGCCGCCGGCATGCGGATGCGCAGCGGGCTGCCGAGGACCGGGTCGGCCGTACCCAGCTCGTAGTCGGTGGCGACGTAGGCACCCTCGCGTTCGGCGACCTCGACGCGGTCGATGCTCAGGTCCCGGGTATCAAGGACCAGCGTGTCCGCAGCGCCGTCGATACGGGCCAGATCGAGTTCGGCGGTGCCGCGCAGCCGGCGTGCGTCGAAGTCGACCGTCAGGTCGAGTCGCAGCAGCTGGGTGCGGAAGGCCTCGGTATTGGCATGGGAATGTGGATCCACGATCGGCTCCGCTGCGTGGGTTTCGGGGGTCGTGGCCGGGGTCGGAGCCGGTGCGGGCGTGCAGCACGCCGACAACAGCCCCGCCGACAGCAGGCTGGCGAGAAGGGCGGAACGGGAGAGCGCCATGTTCAGAGTCGATGAGCAAGAATCTGCCCCGATTCTAACGGGGCGTGGCTCAGGGCTCCCAACGGCGGTGGCGATATGCCCGCGGCGGTTGCGGATCGCCGATAATGCGCCATCAATATCGATGAACGACCGGAGTCCATCGCATGCGCAAACCGATTCACCGCTCGACCGGCACAGGCGCGGTCCGCGCCGCGACCCGCGGACTCGCCGGACTGTGCCTGATGGCGACGCTGGCGGCGTGCCAGTATCTGCCGTACCGACAGGAGCCCGAGATGACCCCGACGCCCGGGTACGTCACCGATCTGAGCCGCTTCGAGGCCTTCATTGCGCGACATCCGACGCCGGAGGCGTTCCGGGCCGCCTACCCGGACGTGTTGCTGGTCCTGCCCGGGGACATCGCGACCAAGGAGCTGCGTTTCAACAACAGCCGCTATTTCGCCGACATGGACGAGAAGGAGCGGCGCATCGTCGGCGGCCGTTTCCGCTGATCAGGCACCCGCCGGCCGGTCCCCTGCCGGGGTCGGCCGGACGACGACCTTGTCGATGCGGTTGCCTTCGATCACGCGGGCATCGATCGTCCACCCCTGCAATTGCGCGCTGTCGCCGCGCTGCGGCAGGTGGCCGAGCAGGTCGAGCATCAATCCGGCGACCGTTTCGTAATCGCGCGCGTTCGGCAGCCTGATCTGGAGCTGGTCGGCGAGTTCGCCGGCCGGCAGATCGCCGTCGACCAGCCAGGATCCGTCGGCCTGTTCGATCATTCCCGGCGGCGGCGTGTCGAGTTCGAACTCGCCCGCGATCGCCGACAGGATGTCGGTGACCGTGACCAGGCCCTGCAGGCTGCCGAACTCGTCGACCAGGACCGCCGCATGCGAGATCGCGCGCTTGAGCTTGGCGATCGCGTCGAGCGCATCGATGCTGTCCGGCAGTACCAGTGCGGAGTGCACGTGCGCCGCCGGCTCGATCGAGCCGGCGCCATCGAGCACCGCGTCGACCAGCGCCTTGGCCGAGATCAGCCCGACGAATTCGTCGACGTCGCCATGCGCGGCGATCAGCGTCGAGTGGCGGCTGGCGCGCAGCTGCGCGCGCTGGGTGCCGACGGGGGCGTCGAGGTCGATCCAGTCCAGCTCGATCCGCGGCGTCATCACCGCGCGGACGCTGCGGTCGGCCAGGCGCATCACCGCGGTGATCATGCGCCGCTCCTCCGGCTCGACGACGCCTGAGGACGCCGCTTCCGACACGATCGCGTGGATCTCCTCGTCGGTCACCCGCGGCGTGGGTCCGTGTGCCGGCAGCAACCGCAGCAGCGCCGCACTCGACCAGTCGAGCAGGCGTACCAACGGATGGGTCAGACGGGACAGGCCGAGCATGGCCGGCGCCACCGCCGCGGCGATGCGTTCGGGGTTGCGCAGCGCGATCTGCTTCGGCACCAGCTCGCCGACGATCAGCGACAGATAGGTGATCGCACCGACGACCGCGGTCAGCGCGAGTTCGTCGCTCCATTCGCCGCCCCAGCCGGCGGCGCGGAGGGTCTGGGCCAGGGGCTCGGCCAGCGTTGCGCCGCTGAATGCGCCGGCGAGGACGCCGACCAGGGTGATGCCGATCTGCACCGTGCTGAGAAAGCGACCCGGCTCCTGTTTGAGGCGGGCGGCTGCGCGCGCGCCGCGGACGCCGCGCCGCTGCATTGCCTGCAGGCGGGCCTTGCGGGCCGACACCACGGCCAGCTCGGACATGGCGAGCAGCCCGTTGAACAGCATCAGCAGGGCTACGATGAGAAGATTGAACAGCATCGGGAATCGGCTGGCGGCGGAGCGGCGAGTATCGCCGATCATCCCGGCCGCTGCCGATCGCGGTGCCCCTGGAACCTGTTTACACGACGGTCGATTGCCGCGACCGCCGTCGCGGCAACGGGCCTTACCGCCCGCCGGGTTCGGCGCCCGTGATCATGCGGTGCAGCGTGTCCGCCATCTCCGCGCCCTTGTATTCCTCGATGAAATGGCCGACGTCCGGAAAGCGGAACGTGGCCTCGCGCATGCGCGGCAGTGCCTGCTGCCACTGGGCGACGACCGCGTCCTTGCCACAGGGGTCCCAGCCACCGAAATAGCCGGCGGCGTCGATGTTGCGTCCGTTCTCACCCCAGGCCGCGGCGATGCGCGACTGGATCTTGGCGTAGAACGCGTGGTTGTCCTGCGGGCCGAGGGTCGCATCGGTGTAGCGATAGCCATGTCCCCAGACCGGCGTCTGACGGACGTTGCGCTGCGAGCTGAGCGCGTTGATGCGGGTCGCGAACTGCGCGCACCAGACCGATTCCGGTGTGTCCATCCGGCGGGTCAGGCTGCCGGTGATCGCGCGCGCGATACAGCCGGAAACCCCGGCCATGAACGGCAGGAATCCCTGCGGTGACGCATGCGAGACGACGTAGGCGGCGACCGCGCCCCACAACCGTGCCGGGATCAGGTCGGCGGTGCGGCACCACGGCAGGATCGCGAACGGATAGTTCTCGTAGGTCAGGCCGTCCGGCGGCATCGGAAACACGGTGCTGTTCATCACCAGCAGGCGTTCGACGCGGTCGGGTTCATCGATGAAGGCGCCGATGCCGATCGGCCCGCCCCAGTCGTGCACCACCAGCGTCACCTTGCGCAGGTCCAGGTGGCGGATCAGCTGCGACAGGTTCGCCGCATGGTGCATGTCCACCATCTCGTAGCTGGCTTGGTCGGACAGGCCGAAGCCGATGTGATCGTTGGCGATGATCCGGCACGGCGTCGCGTTGCTGATCAGGCGATCGCGGATATGGCGATAGGTGTAGCTGCACTCGGGATTGCCGTGCACGAACACGACCGTGCTTTGCGCCGGCGCGGCGCTGACGCTGTGGTCGCTGTAGAACAGCGTCTTGCCGGCGTCGGGACCGCCGTGCAGCTTGAACCAGCGGGCCGATCCCGGCGGATGGTAGTCGGCTGGCACAGCGCGCAGCGGCGTGTTGGTCGGATACATGCGGGCGGCGGGGCAGGGCGAAGACGTTCGCCTAGAGTAACACTGCGCACTTCGTGCCGCGGCGTTGCTCAGTCCCCGCGCGGCAGCGCCTGTCCGTCGGTGTCGAAGAGGTAGGCGTCGCCGGGCCGCGCCGTGACCCTGAGCGTCTGTCCGTTGCGGATGTCGCCGGCGCCGGTGGTCTTGATCACCAGCGGGTCGCCGTCGGGACGCGACAGATAGACATACGATTCGCCGCCGAGGTGCTCGACCGCGACGACCTCGCCGCCGATGCCGGATGCATCGGCATCCGCAGCCAGCAGGTGCTCCGGGCGCAGGCCCAGTGTGACGTTCCGGCCGCTGCGCAGGCCGCCGGTATCGGCGACGGTGACGCTGATGCGGTCGCCGCCGGCGAGGTGCAGTTCGACGGTGTTGCCGGTACAGGCGTCCACCGTCGCCGGCAGCAGATTCATGCGCGGCGAGCCGATGAATCCGGCGACGAACAGGTTGCGCGGATGCCGGTACAGCTCCAGCGGTCTGCCGAACTGCTCGACTCTGCCGCCGTTGAGCACGACGATGCGGTCGGCCAGCGTCATCGCCTCGGTCTGATCGTGGGTCACGTAGATCATCGTCGTGCCGAGGTCGCGGTGCAGGCGCGCGATCTCGATGCGCATCTGGACGCGCAGCGACGCGTCGAGGTTCGACAGCGGTTCGTCGAACAGGAACGCGCGCGGATTGCGTACGATCGCGCGCCCGATCGCTACGCGCTGGCGCTGACCGCCCGAAAGCTCCTTGGGTTTGCGTGCCAGCAGGTGCTCGATCTGCAGCACCCGTGCGGCCTCGCGTACGCGTTCCTCGACGCCGGCCCGGCCGACCTTGGCGAGCTTGAGCCCGAACGCCATGTTGTCGTAGACGTTCATGTGCGGATACAGCGCGTAGGACTGGAACACCATCGCGATGCCGCGCTCCGACGGCGTCAGTTCGTCGACCGGTTCGCCGTCGAAGAGGATCTGCCCCTGGCTGATGTCCTCGAGCCCCGCGATCAGGCGCAGCAGGGTCGACTTGCCGCAACCGGACGGGCCGACGAAGACGACGAACTCGCCGTCCTCGATGGCGAGGTCGACACCCCGGATCACGTCGGTCCTGCCGAACGACTTGCCGACGGTGTTCAGCGCGATGGCGGCCATGGTCGCGTCTGTCCTCCTCTCATCCCTTGACGGCGCCGGCGGTGAGGCCGGAAACGATGCGGCGCTGGAACACCAGCACCAGCGCGATCAGCGGCACGGTGACGATGACCGATGCCGCCATGATGTTGCCCCACGGCAGTTCGTGCGTGCTCGCGCCGGAGATCAGCGCGATGGCGACCGGCACCGTGCGCATCTCCGACGACAGGGTGAAGGTCAGTGCGAACAGGAACTCGTTCCACGCGGCGATGAACGCGAGCAGGCCGGTGGTCACCAGCGCCGGCCCCATCAGCGGCATGAACACGCGGGTGACGATCGTCAGCGAGCCGGCGCCGTCGACGATTGCGGCCTCCTCCAGCTCCTTCGGCAGCTCGCGCATGAACGTGGTCAGCACCCAGACCGTGAACGGCAGGGTGAAGATCAGATACGACAGTGTCAGCGCGAGCAGGTTGTTGTACAGACCGAGCCAGCGGATCAACTCGAACATTCCGGTGAGGACCGCGATCTGCGGAAACATCGACACGCCGAGCACGACGAACAGCAGCGGCGTGCGGCCGCGGAACTGCACGCGGCCGAGCGCGTAGGCCGCCGCGACGGCGAGCGCCAGCGACAGCGCCACGGTCGACACCGAAACCGCCACCGAGTTGAGGATGTTGCGCCCGAACGGCTGCTCGCGGAACACCGCGATGTAGTTGTCCCACTGCGGCGCGGACGGCCAGGCCTCGACGCTGAACAGCGCCGATCCCGATTTCAGCGACGACACGATCGCCCAGTAGAACGGGAACACCGTGTAGATCAGGATCACGCACAGCAGCACGTAGAACGCACCGCGGCCGAGTCCCCGTTTCAGGCTGCGTCGCATCGGTTCAGGCCTCCCGTCCGACGCGGGCCAGTGTCAGGTACGCGGCAGTGAACAGCGCGATGATCATGAAGATCAGCGTCGCCGCGGCGGAGCCGTAGCCGGCGTCCTGGAAATCGATGATCTGCTGGCGCGCGTAGACCGACATCGACATCGTGTCGCGGTTGTTGCCGCTCATCACGTAGACCAGATCGAAGATGCGCAGCGCGTCGAGCAGACGGAAGATCACCGCGACCGTCAGCGCCGGTTTGAGCAGCGGCAGGGTGACGCGGAGAAACACCTTGACCGGGTGCACGCCGTCGACGCGGGCGCTCTCGTAGCATTCGCGCGGCAGCATCTGCAGGCCGGCCAGCAGCAGCAGCGCCATGAACGGCGTGGTCTTCCAGACGTCGACGAGGATGATCGCCAGCAACGCGGTGTCGGGCGAGGCGGTCCAGGCGATCGGCCGGGCGACCAGCCCGAGGCCGAGGAGCACGTGGTTGATGACGCCGAACACGTCGTTGAACATCCAGCTCCACATCTGCGCGGAGACCACGGTCGGGATCGCCCACGGGATCAGGATCGCCGCCCGCAGCGCGCCGCGGCCACCGAAGCGGGCGTTGAGTGACAGCGCGATCGCGAGGCCGAGGATGGTTTCCAGCGCGACCGAGGCGCCGGCGAACAGCACCGTGTTCCAGACCGCGCCCCACCAGTCGGGGTCCTGCAGCAGATAGACGTAGTTGTTCAGGCCGACCCATTGGGCGCGGTCGGCGGCGCCGAAGGTGGCATCGGTGAAGCCGAGCCACACCGTGCGCGCCAGCGGCCAGCCGGCAACCATCGCCAGCACCACCAGCATCGGCGCGAGGAACAGCCAGGCCGAGCGGATCCGTTGTCGCCGCAGCCGCGACATCGGCGTCGCGCCGGTCACCAGTGGCCTCCCCGCGACAGCCGTTCGAGCCGGCGGCGCAGGGCCTGCACCTGCGGCGCCACCGGATCGGGCTTGCTGAGGATGTCGTGCACGGTGTTGTAGAACGCCGCACTGACCCGGTTGTAGCGGTTGCCGGTGGCGCGGGACGGCCGCGCCACCGCATGCGCGAAGCTGTCGTAGAGCTGGCCGAAGAACGGCACCGCCTCGAGCACGTCGGCGTCCTTGTACAGCGCGACGATGGTCGGGTTGTAGGCGGCGCTGACGGCCCGCCGTTTCTGCTCGTCGTAGCGGGTCAGGAACGCGACCAGGTCGGCCGCCGCCGCCGGGTCGGCCGAATAACGCGACACGGCGAGCTGCCAGCCACCGAGCGTGCCGCTGTGATGCCCGGCGTCGCCGCCGCGCGGCAGGGCGATCACGCCGACCTTGCCGCGGATCGGGCTGTCCTCGGCGTTGGCCAGCGCCCAGGCGTACGGCCAGTTGCGCATGAACACGGCGTTGCCGGACTGGAACACCCCGCGGCTCTCCTCCTCGTCGTAGTTGAGCACGCCGAGCGGGGCGATGTCGTCGATCCAGCTCGCCGCCAGCTCCAGCGCCGCGACCGCGTGCGGATTGTCGATGGTGATCCGGCCGTCGGCCGCGATCACGGTGCCGCCGCCGAAGCTGTCGATCCATTCCAGCGCATTGCAGGTCAGGCCTTCGTAGCCCTTGGCCTGGAACACGAAGCCCTGCATGCGCGGGTGCCCGGCTTCGCGCTCGCCGGCCTGGATGCGCCGCGCGATGCGGGTCAATGCCCGCCAGGTCTGCGGCGGGGTCTCGCCGTACTTCTCGAGCAGATCCTTGCGGTAGTAGAGAACGCCGGCGTCGGTGAACCACGGCATCGCCACCAGCGCGCCGTTGACGGTGTTGTTGGTGATCAGCGCCTCGAAGTGCTGGTCGACGACGTCCTGCGGGATGTAACGCGACAGATCGACCAGATGCGGGGCCAGCGTGCCTGGCCAGACCACGTCGATCTGCAGGACGTCGATGTCCGGCGAATGCGCGGCGAGCAGCTGCTGGTACAGCGCGAGGCGCTCGGACGCCGAGTTGGGCGTCGACACGATGCGCACGGAGTGCCCGGTACGCCTGGACCAGGCGTCGACCGCATCCTGGCAGAGCTGCAGCTCGCGGCCGAGCGCGCCGCAGGAGATCGACAGGGTCCCGGCCTGCGCCGGTGCGCTGACCGCAAGGCCGAATGCGAGCGCCGCAGCAGCGGCCAGGCACGACAGCATCCCGCGCAGGCGGACACGCAGCGGTGGTTCCGGGCGTGGCTGCACCGAACGATCGCGGTGGCCTGTCATGAATCCGGCTCCTTGTCGATGGGTGAGTCCCGCCCACTTCGGGGCAGTGCGCGCGGGCTGCGGCGATCATGATGGTTGCCGGCCCGCGAGTGGCGATCCATTTACATCCTACCGCAGCAGGCCCGATCGTCCAGGCCGCGTTGCCCGTGACCGGGGTGCGCGCGCCGGGGGGATTTGCGTTCCACGCCCGGCATAGGACAATCCCCGCCTTGGCGCCGGTGACGGGAATCCGAACATGCAGCTGCGGTATCACATCCTCGACGTATTTACCGATCAGGCCTTCAGCGGCAATCCGCTGGCGGTGGTGATGGATGCCGACGGCCTCAATCAGGGCCAGATGCAGAAGATCGCGCGCGAATTCAATCTGTCGGAGACCGTTTTCGTGCAGTCGCCCCAGTCGGAGACGGCGCTGGTCCGGGCGCGCATCTTCACGCCGGGGCGCGAAGTGCCCTTCGCCGGCCACCCGACCGTCGGAACCGCGTGCCTGTTGTCCGAGCTCGGGATCGCCGCGCCGGGTGAAGACCAGCGTTTCGTCCTCGACGAGGGCATCGGCCCGGTGCCGGTGCGCGTGCGTCGCGCCGAGGGCCGACCCCCGTACGCCGAGCTGACCACCGCGCAGTTGCCCGAATACGGGCCGGACGCACCGGATGACGCGACCTTGGCGCAAATGCTGGGGATCGAGGTCGACGACATCGGCAGCGAGGGCGAACGTCCGAGGACCGTGTCCTGCGGCCTGCCGTTTCTGCTGGTGCCGCTGCGCGCGCCGGAAGTGCTCGCCGGGATCGTCGTCGACCAGGGGCTCTGGCGCTCGGTGCTCGCCGGGCACTGGGCGCAGGAGCTGTACGTCTATGCCCGGGGGTACGAGGGCGAGCTGCGCACGCGGATGTTCGCCCCGGCGATGGGCATCCTCGAGGATCCGGCAACCGGTTCGGCCGCGGCGGCGCTGGGCGGCGCGCTGGCCAGCGAATCGCCGATCGTCGAGGGGCGGCTGCAGTGGGTGGTGCACCAGGGCCTGGAGATGGGCCGGCCCAGCCAGCTCCATGTCTCGGCCGAACGCGCCGGTTCCGCGGTCCTGTGCGTGCGGGTCGGCGGTTATGCGGTCCGTGTGGCGGAGGGGATGCTGAGCACGCCCTGACGGATCGCGGCCTTCCGGGCCTGTCCGTTTCAAGGCAACACCCTGTTTTGATTGGATAAACAGCAGGAGATCGCGCTCCGCGTAGGCGTGATCCCATTTTGTTTCGGGCGAAATTCCTACACACGCAATCGAGATCGACCTTCTCAGAAGGCGGGTGCCGGGGCCGAAAACCCGGACATGAGCACGAAATCCTATCTTCCGGCGATGGCCTCCCATGCGGCGCTGACCGAGTGGATCGAGGACCACGAAACCCTTCTGGCCAGTTATCTGCTGACGCGGGACCGGTTGACCGGCCGTGGCGGCATGACCGCCCTGTTCGTGAGTCGCGACGAGCGGGGCGAATACCTGCTGCGGCTCTGCGAGGGCGCGGACGACGGCTGGATGGTCTGGGTCGACCAGCGCCGGACCCGTTCGCGTTTCGGGCGGGCCTACGCCGACGGCCTGGCCGGGGCCTGGTTGTCCCGGCTCGAGACCGCCGGTTGGCGGGTCGACTGGAGTGCAAGACACGAATGTCCGGCGCTGGATGCGGGCATCCACGCCGGGCCGGTGCCGGTCGCGGCCTGAGGCAAGGCGCCGCCCCGATTCAGCTGACTTCGGCTTCAGCCCGGTTCATCTCCCAGCCGGGCTGGGGTTGGGGGGTATAAGAAGGCGTGCCGGACATGCGGCGTCCGGCACGCCAATAATAATTTCCGCCGCGGATTTCGAAGGGGGCGTGCAATCGTGCATGCTTCCGCCATGCCCAGACCTCCTTCTCGTGATGCTGCGCCGTCGTCGGCCGGGCCGGCTTCGCCCGCGCTGAACGAAGCCGACGCCTGCGCGCGGATCTGGGCGGTGGTCGCCCGGATTCCACATGGCCGTGTCGCGACCTACGGTCAGATCGCGGCCGAGGCCGGCCTGCTGCGCCGTGCCCGCCTGGCGGGCTACGCCCTGCGGCACGCGCCCGAAGCGCTGGCGCTGCCCTGGCATCGCGTGCTCAACGCGCAGGGCCGGATCTCTGTGCCCGCCGGCAGCACGGTTGCGGCGCGGCAGCGCGAGCGGCTCCAGGCCGAGGGGGTCGAACTCGTCAACGGCCGCGTCGATCTCAAACGCTACCGCTGGCAGCCGCGCAGCGACGCCCCGTTGCTCGACTGACGCCGGCCCTGCCTTCCGTCCGGCCGCCGGCGACGCCGGTCCGCCACCCGCGGTCGGGCGCCGGCCGGCCCGGCACAGTGCCCGGGCATACATCTTCGGGGCGACCTGCATGCATCCCTACCACCTGAGTCTGCGCACCAAGGCGCAGATGACCCGCACCAAGGCCTACGTCGAAGCCGATCCCCTGCATTTCAAGGATCTGGACGTACTGACCGTGCTCGGTGGAATCGGCTTCGGGCTGGTGCCCTATCTGCTCGACCCCGGCAACATGCCGTGGGTCCTGACCGGCCTGGCCGGCGGGACCGGTGCCGGCTACCTGGCGACGGTCTATCGCCGCCTGCGGGTGCGGGACCGACGGCGCGGGCTGCTGGGTCCGGCGCTGCAGGAGATCATCGAGGTCGAGCAGGAACATCCGCAGCTGCTGCGGACGGTGGCCGAGCGCATCGGCATCCAGAACCTGACCGATCGGCGTCTGCAAGGCGCCCTGAAGCACTATCCTGAACTGCTGCGCGACCCCGATCGCTACTGGTACGTGCTCAACGGGCTGATCCAGCATCTGGAGCACGAAAAGCAGGGTCCGGTCGCGGCCACATAGGCGCGATTCCGCCGCTGCGGCGGGGGGCGTGACGCCCGGGTCAGTTGCGCTATGCTCGTCTCCCTGCGAATGGGGAGGAAGCCGTCATGCGCAAGCAAAGCGCGATCATTGTCGTGGGTCTGGCGGGACTGCTGAACGCGTGCGGGGGCGGCTCCGGAGGGAGTGATCCCGGCGGGCCGACTCCGGAGGAGCTGGTCAAGACGCCGCCGGCCAAGCTTGCGCTGGAGACCTTCTCGGCCGATTGCGGCGATTTTCTCGACTACGCCGCCGATGCGCTCAGCGAGCAGTTCCTGACACAGTACTACTGCTTCGCCGACGGACCCTGTCCGGTCTTCGCCGCGACGCCGGAGTTCACGGACGGTGACACGGCGGTGACGGGGGGCGCTGCCCCCGACCCGCAACCGGACCGGGTCTCGACCACCAACACCCAGGAGTCCGGCGTCGACGAGGCCGACGTGGTGCGCGCCGATGCCGCCGGGCGTCTCTACGTCTTGTCCGGGCGCCAGTTGCATGTGCTCGAGGCGTTTCCACCGCAGGGCCTGGAACAACGGGCGGTCACGTCGATCGACGTCGGCGGGGACGACCCGGCCTTCTACGCTACCGATTTCTACCTCGATCCCGAAGCCGGATCCCTCGTCGTGCTGGGCGGCAGCTATGCCGACAACCGGGCCCGGGCGGTGGCGGTGATCTACGGTCTGCAGGATCCCCTGGCGCCGGTCGAGCAGGCGCGGCTGTCGGTGGACGGCTATGCCCTGCAGACGCGGCGCATCGGCGCACGCATCCACCGGGTGAGCCGCTTCGACGTGCCGACGCCGGACTGGTTCTACGATGGCGGCGACGCCCTCGCCGATCTGCGGCAGCGCTATTTCGAGGCGCGCGGCGCGGGTGACGGCGCCGCTGCCGACGCGCTCAAGGTCCAGGTGCGTGCCGAGATCGCGCGGCGGGTGCAGGCGGCGGGCGCGGCCCCGTTCCTGCCGACGCTGAGCCGGCAATTTGCCGGTCAGTCCGAGCAACGCCAACAACTGGCCTGCGACGCGATCTCGCATCCCGAGGTCACGACCGCGATGGGGCTGGCGCTGATCGACAGCTTCAATACCGACGCCAGCCGGCACGCGATCAGCGCCATCGTCAACAACGCCTATCAGGTCTACGCATCCGAAGCCAACCTGTACCTGATGCAATCGAGCTTCGGCTGGTTCTTCGCGCCGGAGCAGGCCGACCAGACCGCGATCTATCGTCTGGCGCTGAGCGCCGACGGGCCGGTGGCCTATCGCGCACTGGGCCTGGTCGACGGCTCGCTGGGCAATGCATACCAGGCATCCGAATACGCCGGCGCCTTGCGCGTCGCGACCACCGAACGCGGCCGCGAAGGTGGCCCCTACAATCACGTGACGATCCTCGACGCCACCGGCGACGGCACCATGGCGCAGCTCGGTGCGGTGCGCGATCTGGCGCCGGGAGAGACCGTCCAGGGCGCCCGCTTCGTCGGTCCGCGGGGCTTCGTCGTCACCTACCGCCAGGTCGACCCGCTGTTCGCGCTGGACCTGTCCGATCCGCGCCAGCCGCGCGTCGCGGATACCCTCAAGATTCCGGGATTCTCCAGCTACCTGATGCCACTCGGCGACGACTACCTGCTGACCATCGGGCGCGCCGGCACCGACGAGCAGCTGACCGGCGAGGTGGCGATCCAGCTGTTCGATGTCCGCAACCTGGACAGCATCCAGCAGCGGGCGGTCATCACCCCGGGGACGGGCGACGCGGGATACAGCTACAGCGCCGCCGAATACGATCCGCACGCGTTCAGCTATTTCCCCGATGCCGCCGCGGCGACGCCGGGTACGCTGGCGGTGCCGCTGCAGGCTTACGGCAAGGATGCGGCCGGCAACGACTTCGCCGGGTTCATGGTCGTGCGCGTGGCGCCGGACAGCGGCAGCCCGCTGCTGGAAACCGGCCGCATCGACCACACCGCCCTGGCCGCCGGCAACGACGCCTGCGCGACACCCAACGGCGCCGAGCGCCCGCCGTGTCGTGATCTGGTCTATGCCGCCCAGCCCCGGCGCAGCGTGTTCATGCAGGACGGTGCGGGCACCTATCTGTACACGATCTCCGCCGTCGGCGTCATCGCCAGCGATGCGCTGCAACCGGACGTCACGCTGGGGAGCCGTGGGTTGCCCTATGACCCGCCGTGCTGCTATCTGGCCACGGACGCGACGCCCGGCGGGAGTCCCTGACCGTCGGCGAGACCGGACCAACGGGTTCGTCGTAGGACGATTCCTACACCTCGTCGGAGCAGGGCGACCGCTCGCCGCCGATCCCGCATTTACCCACAACGCCCCGGACAGAATGCCCACCATCGAGTGGAGGTCGGGTGGGCGAAGGGATCGTTATCGTCGGAGCGATTGAACCGGGGCGCGAGTGCGCCGCGAGCGTCATCGCGCGTCTGCGCTCCGGAGCGCCGGTCCGGCTCGACCACGACGGCGAGTTCACCGGTCGCCCGACGACGCGGGTGCATGCGGACGGCGAGTGGGTCCTCAAGGAGCGCGATTGCGCCGCATCGGATGAGCCACAGGACGCCGAAACCCGGGCGCAGGATCAGCTCGATCGCGAGCGTCTGTATCGCGTCCATCATCCGGCGAAGACCTGGTTCGTCATCCGCGATACCGAAGGCACGCGGATCGGCAACATCACACCGCGTCTGACCCCGCTGCACCATCCCGCCGCGGAGACCGATCCGGCGGGGTATTTCCGGCACCTGCGCACGATGTTCCAGGCGTATATCCGGATCGCCGCGAGTTTTCGCGTGCGCCTCGACGAGGGGCTGTCGAACTTCGCGTACGACGCCCAGGACCGCCTTTACTACGTCGACGATGACGTCTACGCCTGGGACGACTTCGCCAACTTCAGCCAGTCGATCGGGGTCACCATCCGCAAGGTGCGGACGCTGTCACCGAAGTTCGCGCAGGTGCTCGGGCAGTTCGTCCGCCAGGCCGTCATCGCCGGCTTCGGCGATGCAGCCTTCTGCGAGCGCATCGCCGAAAGCGTGCATGGGTCCTTCTTCGCCGGTGAACTGCAACAGCAACGGCGCGACGGCTTCATCGAAGGTCTGCTCGGGATCAGCCCGCACAGCCGCAGCAGACGCTCGGTGCAGGCCCAGCGTCCGATCGCGCTGCTTGCCGACATCCACGCCAACCTGCCCGCGCTCGACGCGGTGATGACGGCGCTGCGCGAGCGGGGAATCTCGCAGGGCATCGTACTCGGCGACCTCGTCGGCTACGGGCCGCATCCCGGCGAGTGCGTGCGTCTGCTGCGTGACAGCGGGTTCGAGATCGTGCGTGGCAATCACGACCAGGCGGCCGCGACCGGCAGCCGTCCGGCCGGATTCAGCGAAACCGCATTTCGCGTCATCGAATGGGCGCGCCAGCGCCTCGAGGCCGAGGACCTCGAATGGCTGGGCCGGCTGCCGACCCGGATCGAGCGCGACGGCTGGCTGGCGCAGCATGGCGCGCCGATGGACCCGACGTTCTTCAACGCCTACGTCTACCGGCTGACCTACGAGGACAACCTGCGGTATCTGGCCGAACACGATTACCGCTGGGCCTTTCACGGCCATACGCATACCCCCGGCGTCTACTTCGCCACCGAGACCGCGCTGGGCCTCGACACGTCCCCGCGACAGTCGCTCGGCGACTACCGCCAGGCACTGGTGTGCCCCGGCGCCGTCGGCCAGCCGCGCCGCGGCGGCACCGACGCACAGTTCGCGATCTTCGAGCCGGGCAGCAGCCGGATCGAATTCCTGTCGGTGGCCTATGACCTCGAATCCACCGCGCGCGACATGGCTGCTGCCGAACTGCCCGACGCGCTGATCGAGCGGCTGCGCGCCGGGACCTGAGACCTTGCCGAGAACGAGACCATGAATCGCACCGTCAACGCACCTGGACTGGCTGACAAGGAGGTCATGCTGATCAAGTCGTACCTGACCCTCCTGCCGGGCAAGACCCGGGACGATTGGCGCTACCTCGACGCCGGCGTCGCCGATGCCGAGATCGTCCCGGCCGGTCGTGAGCCGCAGCCGGGCGCGCGCGTCGTCATCACCTACGGTGACGGCGATGTGGCTGGTCCGATGTTGAGTCCGCCGCTGCGGATCGCCGGGGTCATCGGTGCCCTCGACCGCGCCTCGGAGTGTCTGCAGGGGGACACGCCGGTGGCTGCGGCCACGCCCCCCGTCGAGATTCGCACCACCGCGCCGTCCGATCCCGCGACGCTGGCGAGCCGCCTGCGTGCGTGGTCACCGGACGCGCCCCGCCTGCTGCTCAGCGACGGCACGCTCTGGATCGAAGCGGACCGTCAGCTGCAACGCTTTCGCGCGAGCCAGCCGCTGTCGGCAGTGCCGCTGAGCCTGAGCGGATGGTCCGAGGCACGTGCGGCGCCCGGAGCGCTGACGCACGAAGGCGCGTTGACCGAACTGCTGTGGCGGGCCGGAGTCGCCGACGCCCGCGTCGATCCGGGGTTCTACCGCTTGCGGCGCTGGCCGGATTTCGGGCGCCTGCCGCACCGGCCGAGCTTCGTGAAACTGGCGGCCTATTTCGCGCGGCACGGCAGCTCGCCGTGGGCGGCGGCCAAGGCCGTGCTGGTGCCGCAGCCCGATGTCGATGCATTTCTCGGCGGCTGCGTGATGGCCGGATTCGCAACCCGTCTCGATCAGCCGCCGGCCCAGGCCGAGCCGCGGCCGGCGGGCGGCGCCGACGCCGGATTGCGGCGATTGCTGACGACGGTGCGCCGGCGCCTCGGGTTGGCGGCATGAGCAGCGAACACAAGATCCTGTTCACCGGCACGATGGGCGCCGGCAAGACCACCTCGATCGCCGCCCTGAGCGAGATCCCGCCGGTGGTGACCGAGGCGCTCAACAGCGACCGCCTTGCCTACGACAAGGCGACGACGACGGTCGCGCTGGACTACGGCGAGTTCACGCTCGAGGAGGGCGGCAAGATCCAGCTCGTCGGCACGCCCGGACAGATGCGTTTCGATTTCATGTGGGGCGTGTTGTCGCGGGGCGCACTCGGGGTCGTGCTGCTGATCGACAACTCGCGGCCGGACCCGCTCGCCGATCTGCGTACCTACGTCGGACACTTCGAGGACTTCGCCCGCAGCGGTCGCATGGTCGTCGCGGTCGGACGGACCGAGACGCACGCGCGCCCGGCCATCGACGACTTCGGCGACGTGCTCGCCAACGATGGAATCCTGCTGCCGGTCCTGTCCGCGGACGTCCGCCGGCGCGACGATGTGCTGATGCTGGTCAGCGCCCTGCTCAGCCAGTTGGAGATGACCCTATGAGCAACGCCGACGCCCGCCAGCTCGCGCGCGAACTGGCCGAACCGCATCTGCAGCGTCTGGCCGACGATCTGCCCGGTATCCGTGCGGCGATCCTCGCCAGCAGCGACGGATTCGAACTGGTCAGCGTGACCGTCGTCGAGCTGCCGCTGAGCCAGCTTTCCGCAATGGCCAGCGCGATGCAGGGGCTCGGCGACGCGCTCGCGCGCGAGACCGGCCTGGAGCGTTCGCGCGACATCATCGTCGACAGCGATCTCGGCAAGGTCGTGCTGATGTCGATCCCGGGGGGGCCGCCGCCGCTGGTGCTGATGGTGGTGGTCACCGACCAGAGTCCGTTCGGACAGCTGCTGCTGCAGTGCCGGAACTGCTGCGTTGCGATCGGCAACGATCTGAAGAACCGGACGTCGATGCCGGCGTCCGTCGCGTCATGAACTGCTTCGAATCAACCAAGGAGATGTGATGAAGAACCTCAACGAAATCTGCGATTCCGTCCTGCGGGACGTCAACGACTCACTGGCGATGGCCGTCGTCGACCTGAGTTCGGGGCTGCTGCTGTCGGTGTCCCACAACGTGCCGTACTTCACCCAGAGCTATCTCGACGCGGTGGCGGCGGCGGCGGTCGACATGTTCCGCGGCAAGACCGTGACCACGGTCGAGAAGCTGCTCAGCTCGCAGCGCGGCAAGGAAGTCGTCAACTCGATCAAGGAAGTACAGATGAGCACCGAGGCGACCTTCCACTTCATGTCGATCGTGCCGGACAAGCCGAACGCCCTGGCGGTGCTGATCACCACCAAGCGCGCGAACCTCGGCATGGGCTGGGCGGCGCTGCGCGGGGTGTTGCCGCAGATCAAGAACCACTGCCCCTGATGTGGCCGACGGGCGTGACCGGTGCCCGGGAGACGCACCGCCACGTGCTGGCCGCCTTGCCGAAACCAAAGAGGCCGGAATGATCCGGCCTCTTTGCTTTGCTGCGGGGATGAACTACCAGATCTTGACGCGCTGCTCCGGCGCCAGGAACAGGGCGTCTTCGGTACCGACGTCGAACGCGGTGTACCACGCCGGAATGTTGCGGACGATGCCGTTGCAGCGGAACTCGGACGGCGAATGCGGATCCGACTTCAGGCGCTGCAGCAGGTTGGCGTCCTTGTAGTTGCGGCGCCAGATCTGCGCCCAGCCGATGAACAGGCGCTGGTCGCCGCTGAAGCCGTCGATCACCGGCGGTTCCGGGTCCGCCATGCGATAGGCCTTGTACGCGATCGACAGTCCGCCAAGGTCGCCGATGTTCTCGCCGATCGTGAAGGCACCGTTGACGTGCTCGCCGGGCAGTGCCTCGTAGCCGTCGTACTGTGCGATCAGGGCCTTGGTGCGTTCCTCGAAGCGTTCGCGATCCTCGTCGGTCCACCACGACTTGAGGTTGCCGTCGCCATCGTACTTGGAGCCCTGGTCGTCGAAGCCGTGGCCGATCTCATGGCCGATGACCGCGCCGATGCCGCCGTAGTTGACCGCGTCGTCGGCGTTCATGTCGAAGAATGGCGGCTGCAGGATCGCGGCGGGGAACACGATCTCGTTCATGCCGGGGTTGTAGTAGGCATTCACGGTCTGCGGCGTCATGTGCCACTCGCCGCGGTCGATCGGGCCGCCGAGCTTGGCGACCTCGCGATCGTGCTCGACCTGGTTGGAGCGCATCACGTTGCCGACCAGATCATCGGCCTTCACCGACAGCTGCGAGTAGTCCTTCCATTTGTCCGGATAGCCGATCTTGGGCGTGAACTTGGACAGTTTCTCCAGCGCCCTGGTCTTGGTTTCCGCGCTCATCCAGTCGAGATCCTTGATGCTGACCTCGTAGGCCTTCACCAGGTTGCCGACCAGTACCTGCATCCGCGCCTTGGCCTCGGGCGGGAAGTGCTCGGCCACGTAGAGCCGGCCCAGCACCTCGCCGAGGGCGTTCTCGGTGGCGTCGACGCCGCGCTTCCAGCGCGGCTTGAGCTCGGCGATGCCGTTGAGGGTGGTGCCGTAGAACGCGAAGTTCTCGTCGACGAAGGGCTTGGACAGGAACGGCGCGTAGTCGGACAGCAGATTCCACTTCAGCCAGCCCTTGATCGTGGCCAGATCGGCGCTGTTCAGGATCGCGTCGTAGGCCTCGAAGAAGCTCGGCTGGCTGATGACGATCCCCGGCGACTTGCCGATGCCGGTGCCGTCGATGAACGCCGGCCAGTCGAAGTTCGGCATCAGCCCGGCCAGCTCGTCGAAGCTGTACTTGTTGTAGGTCTTGTCGGCGTCGCGCGAGTCGACTTTCGTCCACTGCTTCTCGGCGAGCCGGGTTTCCAGCGCCATGATGTCGGCGGCCAGCGCTTCGGCGTTGTCGACCTTGGCCAGCGCGAGCATCTTGCCGATGTGGGCCTGGTACCGGGTCCGGATCTCGGCGAACTTGGGGTCGTCCTCGAGGTAGTAGTCACGGTCCGGTAGGCCGGTGCCGCCCTGGAACAGGTACACCATGTACTGCGTGGAGTCCTTGGCATCGTTGTCGATGTAGCCCGGCATCAGGTTGACGCCAATGCGGGACAGGTGGGCCAGCAGCGCGCCGAGCTGTCCACGGTCCTCGAGGGCATCGATCTTCGCCAGCTCACCGGCCAGCGGTTCGAGGCCCAGCGCGTCGACGCGTTCCTCGTCCATGAACGCCGCGTAGTAGTCGCCGATCTTCTGCTCGTCGGAACCGGCCTGCTTGTCGGCCTTGGTCGCGGACGCCTCGATGATGGCCTTGAGCTGTTGCTCGGCGTTGTCCGCGAGCTTGGTGAACGAACCGTAGTTCGACTTGTCCGAGGGAACCGGATGGTTCTTGAGCCACTTGCCGTTGATGTGGCGGTAGAAGTCGTCCTGGGCGCGGATCGAGTCGTCGAACTGTGCGGTATCGATGCCGGATACCACCTGATGGGACGCGGGTGCCGCCGTGGGCGCCGCGGTGGGCGTTTCAGCGGATTGACCGCAGGCCGCGAGTGCTACGGCGCTGACGGCGCCGAGAGCGAACTTGCGCATGGATGGACTCCTTGGTCGTTTGAAAACGGGGACGCCGGGTGGCGATGACGTTGCAGCTTAATGGTGCATGGACTTGCTGCGCGCCCGGAAATTCCCTCAAATTAGGACTGAAATCGAGCGGAGTTGTGATTATTGATGCAACTAAGCTTGATTTCCGTTGATTTCAGAACCGGTCCGGATCCTGCAGCGGCCCAGATGGAGAGCGCGATGTTTCAGATTCAGCCCAGTACGTCCGCGACCAAGGCGGAGTTCTACGCCGAGCTGGCGCTGCAGGCTGAAGCGCTCCTCGCCAACGAGCGCGACCGCGTTGCCAATGCGGCGAACCTGGCGGCGCTGATCTGGCATTCGGTTCCGGATCTGAACTGGGCCGGGTTCTATTTCTACGATGGTCGCGAGCTGGTGCTCGGGCCGTTCCAGGGCAAGCCGGCGTGCGTGCGCATCGCGCTCAACCGCGGTGTCTGCGGGACGGCCGCGGCGACCCGGGCGACGCAGGTGGTCGACGACGTCGACACGTTCGACGGCCACATCGCCTGCGACACGGCCTCTAAATCCGAGCTGGTGGTGCCGCTGCTGCACGATCAGCAACTGGTCGGGGTCCTCGACCTCGACAGCCCCCGGCCCGCGCGTTTCGACGCGGACGATCGCCGGGGCCTCGAACAACTGGCCGCGGTGTGGACGGCGACGCTGGCATGAAGCGCCGGCGTGGGTGCCACCGCGGCCGCTTCCATGTCGGCTGACGGGAATATGCAAGACAAATTGAATTGGCGGGACCGCGTGCTGCGGCACGCGGCGACGATCCTGGGGACCGCCGGCCTGGCGCTGCTGGCGCTGCCGGCACAGGCGGACTGGTCGAAGCTGCAGGCGCTGCAGGCGAAGAAGGGCGCCCAGATCACCGCGCTCGCGGTCGATCTCGACAGCGGCCAGACCCTGGCGTCGCTGCACGCGACGCAGCGGCTGACACCGGCATCGCTGACCAAGATCGTGATCGCCGCAGCGGCGCTGGAGACCTGGGACGTCGACAAGACCTTCCCGACGCGCGCGGTCGGCACCGGTCCGATCAGCGACGGCGATCTGTACGGCAACGTCGTCGTCTACAGCGAAGGCGACGCCACTTTCGACCATCAGTCGCTGTGGTATCTCGCGGCGCAGATCAAGCAGGCGGGCGTCCGCGCGATCAAGGGCAGCCTGGTGATCAACGCCGGTCCGTTCGCGTCGCTCGACTGCGAAACCAAGGACCGCTGCGATGCCCAGCGCCGCAGCCACACCGCCTACGACGCGCCGTTGGCGGCCTTCGGCGTCGATTACGGCACCTGGTGCGTCGACGTGCTGCCGGTCCAGGCCGACCAGCCCGCGCAGATCCAGAGCTGCGCGGCCGTCGACGTGCCGATTCCGCTGCAGGGGTCGATCGAAACCCAGACCAAGCGTCGCCGGACCGGGATGTGGCTCGATCGCGTCACCCTCGGCGAGACCGAGATGCTGAGCATGGGCGGCGACATCCCGGTCGGCGCCGAACGCCGCCTGTACCGGTCGATGTCGGATCCGGCACTGGGTGCGGGTCTGCTGCTGCGCCAGGTGCTCGGCGAACTCGGCATCGAGGTCGAAGGCGCGGTCCGCGTCAGCGAGGACGCGATTCCGCGGGACGGCTACCCGCTGGCGTCCACCGACAGTCTGCCGCTGCGCGAGCAGATCGCGCGCATGCTGCGCTATTCCAACAACTACATCGCCGACGTGCTGACGGTGGACCTGGCCGCGGAACGCACGCCCGAGCCGATCAGCACGCTGGCCGCCGCCTCGCGCGGGCTGGAGGATCTGGTCCAGCGGGCGCGGCAGGGCGCGGGCTACCCGGACATCGAACCGCCGGTGCTGCACAGCGGCAGCGGCCTGACCCCGGAGAATCGCCTGTCGGCACAGGATCTGGTTGCGGTGCTGCGCCAGCAGTATCGGGACACCCGCAGCTTCCCGGTGTTCTACGGTGGCCTCGTCGTTCCCGGCGAGGCGCCGCACCGTTATCTGCAGGCGGGCAATCGCGACTGGCAGGACCGCGTCGCGCTCAAGACCGGCACGCTCAGCGAGCCGCATACGGTGTTCGGTACCGCCGGCTATCTGCGCAAGCGCGACGGCGGCTGGATCGCCTATGCCGCGCTGGTCAACGGTTCGCGAACCAGACCGGTGCCGATGCGCACCTCGCTGGCGGCGATCCGCGCCGACGTCGAGCAGCTGCTCAGCCGCTACTGAATCCGCGGTCTCAGGTGGTGGCGTGCGCCGACAGCGCCATCAGGCCGATCGCGCTCCAGTAGGTCGACAGGATCACGCCCTGGGCCCCGGTATAGCGCCCGAGGAACTTGCGGGCGCCGAGCGCCGAGTCCGACAGCACGAACAGGCTGGCGCCGATCAGCACCAGGATGCCGCTGGCGTCGTCGACATTGACGTAACGGATCGACGCGGTGATCGCCATGCCCATCAGCGCCGCACCGTAGACCAGCACCGGAATCGCGAGGCTGCCGGCGCGCGGTAGCAGCACGAACGAGAACGCGAGGCCGTAGAGCACGAACACGCCGGCCCAGAGCGGTACCGACGCGATGTCGACGCCGTGCAGGTAGGTCCAGCCGAACAGGAAGTGGGCGATCAGGAAGCTCGACAGACCGCCCATGAACGGGCCGTTGCCTTCGAACATCAGGAAGACGTCGCCGAGCAGTGACAGCACCAGGCCGGCGAGGATCAGGTCCCGATAGGTCCCCTGTGGCGCCAGCAGCGCGATGCCGATGATCAGCAGCGTGGTCAGCGGTTTGAGCAGCAGGAAGATCCTGGGCTTGGTTTCGTTCCAGTCGGCGACGATCGCCAGCAGCGCCGAGACGGCCGCCGCGGCTCCGAGAGCGGGCAACATGCAGACATTCCTTGAGGGATTTTGCGTAGTATGCCGGGCAGCGCATGCCGTTGCCGCCAGCGGCCCGCGCCGGCCGATCCCCTCAGGACCCTCGCGCATGGACAAGATCATCAAGAGCGACGCCGAGTGGCGCGCACAGCTGACGCCGGAGCAGTACCGGGTGACTCGTGGGGGCGGCACCGAATGCGCGTTCACCGGGGCGCTCTGGGACGATCATCGCGACGGGATCTTCCACTGCGTCTGCTGCGATCTGCCGTTGTTCGATTCGCGCAGCAAGTTCGAATCCGGAACCGGCTGGCCAAGCTTTTTCGACCCCGCGCAGAACGACGCGGTCGCGACCCGCGAGGATCGCAGCCACGGCATGCGTCGCGTCGAGGTGCTGTGCGCGCGCTGCGACGCGCACCTGGGCCATGTCTTCGAGGACGGTCCGCGCCCCACCGGGCTGCGCTACTGCATCAATTCCGCGGCGCTGGAATTCAAGGCCCGCGCCTGAGCGCGGCGGGACCGCCGACACGAGGACGCGCCATGCGGATCCACTGGTTGCAGCATGTTCCTTTCGAGGATCTCGGCTGTATCGCGCCGATCCTGATCGGCCAGGGTCACAGCCTGAGCGCCACGCCGTGGTACGTGGATACCCCGGCGGTGCCGGCCCCGGATGCCTTCGACGCCCTGATCGTGATGGGCGGGCCGATGGGTGTTGCCGACGAGGCGCAATATCCATGGCTGAGCGGCGAGAAGCGGTTGATCCGTGCCGCGCTCGACGCGGGCAAGCCGGTGCTCGGAATCTGTCTCGGCGCCCAGCTCATCGCGCACGTGCTCGGGGCGCCGGTCACCCGCAATCCCGAGCCGGAGATCGGCTGGTTCGACGTCGAGCGGACCGATGCCGGTCGCGGCCACCCGCTGCTGGCGGGCATCCCGGAGCGGATGCGGGTGTTCCACTGGCACGGCGACACCTTCGCGATCCCCGAGGGCGGGCAATGCCTGATGCGCAGCGACGCCTGCGCGCACCAGGCGTTCGCGATCGGCAGCCGCGTGCTCGGCCTGCAGTTTCATCTCGAGGTCACCGCCGCGAACGTGCGCGAACTCTATGCCGCCGAGACGCCGCAGCCGGGTCCTTGCGTGCAGAGCGCCGCGCAGGTCCTGCCGGAGCTCGATACCTTCGCCCAGGGCAATCGCTGGATGGACGTTCTGCTGCGTAACTGGCTGACCGCGGGCTGAGGGATCTGACGAGGCCCGACGCAATGGGCCGAGACGCGTTCAGGTCGCAGCAAGCCGCCACCGCAGGGCTTCACCTGTCAGCAAGCTTGGCCGCGCTACAACAGGATCGACCCTTACAGGAGAGCGATCATGTGGAAGCGACTGGTGGCAGCAGCGTGTCTGGCAGCCCCAATGCTGGCGTCCGCGGGCGTCGGCCGAATGGCCGATATCGAAGTCGTCGACCGCGGCAGCGGGCGCAGCCTGCCGGTCTATCGGCATGACGGCCGCTGGTACGTCGCTGGCGAGCCGGGCCGCGAGTACTCGATCCGGATCCGCAACCGCGACGGCGGGCGGCTGCTGGCGGTGACCAGTGTCGACGGCGTCAACGTCATCAGCGGTCGCACCGCCAATCCGCGTCAGGCCGGATATGTCCTGAACCGCCATGCGGATCTCGTCGTCGACGGCTGGCGCAAGAGTCTGGACCGCGTCGCCCGCTTCTACTTCACCGACCTGCGCGACGCCTACGCCACCCGCACCGGCCGCCCCGATGACGTCGGCGTCATCGGCGTGGCGCTGTTTCGCGAGCGGCCGTACCGGGACCGGGACGACCGTCGCCAGCCGTACGCCAAGGATGGGCGCGCGCCCGAAGCGAAGTCACAGCGCGACGACGACGGGCTGGGAACCGGCCATGGACGCTCCGAATGGTCACCGGCCGAATACAGCCACTTCGAGCGCGCCTCGAACCGCCCGGACGAGGTGATCACGATCTACTACGACAGTCGCCGTAATCTCGCCGCGCGCGGCATCGTCGAGCCGCCGCGCCGTCGCAGTGCCTGGCATCGGCCGGATCCGTTCCCGGGGCAGTTCGTCGCGGACCCCTGGGATTGACCGCGGGAACCGGTCAGGCCTTGGTCAGCGGCAGCCACTGCACGGTGGTGCCGGCGGTCCAGCCGCCCTCGCGCGCCGGCAGCAGCGCCAGGCAGTCGGCGTCGGACAGGTTGCTGAGCATGTGCGATGCCTGGCGGCCGAGCGGATGCAACAGCACGCGGCCGTCGCCATCGATGCTGCGCCGCGCCCGCAGCCAGCTGTCGCGGAAGCGGTCGCCGCGCACGTCCGCCGCCAGGCACCCCGCCGACATCGGCGGGCCGGCGTCGGCGACGCCCTCCATCAGGTCCAGCGCGAGCCGGACGAAGACCGCCAGATTGATCAGGACCGCGCCGGGATTGCCGGGCAGACCGAGAAACAGGCTGTTGTCGCGGATCGCGGCGTACAGGGGTTTGCCGGGTTTCTGCGAGACCTTCCAGAACAGCTGCCGTGCGCCCAGCGCGGCGGCGGTCGGCGGCAGCAGGTCGCGGTCGCCGACCGAGACGCCGCCGGTGCTGATCACCAGATCGGCCTCCCGGAAGCCGGATTCGAGTGCCGCCCGGACGGCGTCCTCGTCGTCGGGCACCGAACGCAGGCTGACGTCGGCGTAGCCGGCGGCCGACAGCCACGCCGAAACCAGCGGGCCGTTGGAATCGAAGATCTGTCCGCGCCCGGCCTCGCCGCCGAGGGGCACCAGTTCGTCGCCGGTGACCAGGACACGGATGCGCGGGCTGCGGCGGACGCTGACGGTGGCCACGCCCGCGGCGGCGAGCGCGCCGATGATGCCGGCATGGAGGCGCCGGCCGGGTTCGATGATCGCGGTTCCGGCCGAGAGCTCCTCGCCGCGGCGCCGCAGATCGACGCCGGGTTCGAGCGGCCGCTGCACGCGCACCGCGCCGTCCGCGGCCTCGGTCAGCTCCTGACGCACCACGGTATCGGTGCCGTCCGGCAGCAGGCCGCCGGTGAAGATCCGCACCGCGTGTCCCGGTGGCAGTTGCGGCATCGTCGCCTGTGGTGCGGCGGCAACGGTTCCGGCCAGCGGCAGCGTGCACGGTGCGGCGGCGATGTCGGCGGCGCGCACGGCGTAGCCGTCGACCGCCGACTGGTCGAAGGGCGGCAGATCGGTCTGCGCGCGCAGCGTGGCGGCGCTGACGCGATGCAGGGCCGCGGTGACCGGCAGGGTCACCGGTTCCAGGGCGCGGACCGTGTCGCGCAGAATCTGCTGCGCGGCCGAGATCGAGAGATTGCCGCTTTCGTGGCAACCGGGATCGGTCGGCGTCATGCGTAGCCGCCCTCGTGCGGCCGCAGGCTGCGGCTGACCTCGAGCAGGTGCACCAGGCCCGGCAGGACCGCCGCCAGCGTTTCCTCGGCACCGCGGCGGCTGCCCGGGAACGTTGCGACGAAGCTGCTGCCGATCATGCCGGCGACGCCGCGCGACAGCATCGCGAACGGCGTGCGTTGCTGGCCGAAGTTGCGCGCCGCCTCCATGAAGCCGGGCAGCGGCGTGGTCAGCATCGGCGCCACCGTGTCGACGGTCAGGTCGCGCGGGCCGAGGCCGGTCCCCCCGACAGTGATCACGCATTCGGTCCCGGCGTCGAGATAGCCTTGCAGGCAGTCGCGCAGCGCGTCGGCGTCGTCGGCGAGCACCTCGTAGCCGGCGATCTCGAAGCCCGCGTCGGCCAGCGCGTCGCGGACGCTGGCGCCCGCCGTGTCCGGCTTGCGGCCGGACGCCACGGAGTCGGACAGCACGATCACGGCGGCGCGCATGCCCTGCAACTGCCGGCGGTACTGGGTCTTGCCGCCGCGCTTCTCGAGCAGACGGATCTCGCCGATCGCCAGCGCTTCCGGTGGTGCGTGTGGCTTGAGCATGTCGTAGACGGTCAGCGCCGCGACCGAGACCGCGGTCAGCGCCTCCATCTCCACACCGGTCGACGCGATCGTCCGTACCCGGGCCTCGATGCGGATGCCGCCGTCCTCGGTGTTCACGTCGAGGTCGGCGTCGAGCACCGCCAGCGGGTGACAGTGCGGCAGCAGGTCCGGGGTGCGCTTGATCGCCATCAGGCCCGACAGGCGCGCGGCTTCGGCGACGTCGCCCTTGGTGACGCCCCCGGCGCGGACCAGTGCCACGGTGTCCGGCGGCAGGCTGACGAATCCGGTGGCGCGGGCGCTGCGCAGGGTGCTCGGCTTGAGGGTGATATCGCGCATGGCGGGTTCAGGAATGGGAGGCGGTGGAGGAATGCGCGTGATCGTGGTCATGCGCGTGGGGGTGCGGATCGGAGCCGTCCTCGTCCTCGGCGATGCAACAGCCGGTGACGAAGGCGCTGCTGCCGTCGGCGTAGAACTCCTCCTTCCAGATCGGCACGCGGTGCTTGACCTTGTCGACCAGGTAGCGGAGGGCCTCGAAGGCCTCGGCGCGATGTCCGGAGCGGACGATGGCGAGGATGGCCGATTCGCCGATCGCCAGATCGCCGATCCGGTGGACCACGCGGCACAGCGGCACGTCGAAGCGCGCGCAGGTCTCGGCTTCGATCTCGCGGATCATGCGCTCGGCGAGCGGCACGTGGGAGGTGTATCGCAGGCGCAGCACCTGCCGGCCTTCGTGATGATTCCGGACGGTGCCGGAAAAAACCGTCAGCGCGCCGCAGTCGGGGCGCTCGCTACCGGCGAGCAGTGCGTCCAGCGACAGCGCGCGGTCCTGGATGCGGGGATAGTCGTGCTCGGTCATTGCCTTGGTCCGTGATCCGTGTTCGTCGATGTGGCGGGACAGGCCGCTCAGCCGCCCGCGACCGGAGGCAGCAGGGCCAGCTCGTCGCCGGCCCGCAACGGGTGGTTGCGGCGCACCAGCTCGTCGCCGATTGCCACCGCGCACTGCTTGAGCACGGTGGCCATCTCGCCGCTGCGGGATGCCAGTTGCGCCAGCGCGTCGGCGACGGTCGCCGGCTCGTCGAGATCGATGCCGATCACGTCGGACTCGACGTAGCGGCGGGTCACGCCGAAACACTGCACCTGGATTCTCACGGTCTAGCCCCCCAATACATGCATGGTGATCGGTCTTTCGACGTAACCGGGCCGCTGCGCGTATCCGGCTTCCTTGTTCCAGATATGCCCGCGCACGAGCTGTATCAGCGTGTCGTCGTCGGCGCCCGCGCGCAGCGGCGCGCGCAGGTCGGCGCCGCCGGCCGAGAACAGGCAGGCGTACAGCGTGCCGGTCGACGACAGTCGCACCCGGTCGCAGCGCTTGCAGAACGGCTTGGAGATCGTCGAGATGATGCCGAAGCGCTGGTCGCCGTCCACCGTGAAGTAGCGCGCCGGATCGTCGGTCTGCGGCAGGGCCGACACCGCGTGGCGGGTGCGCAGCGCATCGAGGATCTCGTCCTCGCCGACGACGCGTTCGGCGTTCCAGTAGCCGCGCCCGTCGAGCGGCATGAACTCGATGAAGCGCAGCGTCATCCGTTCGCTCAGCGCCCAGTCCAGCAGCGGCAGGACCTCGTGCTCGTTGTGATCACGGATCACGACGCTGTTGATCTTCACCGGCAGGCCGGCGTCGCGCGCCGCGCGGATGCCGTCCAGCACCGGCTCGACCTCGCCGCCGGTCAGCGCATGGAAGACCTCGGGGGTGCGCGCGTCGAGGCTGACGTTGAGGTCGTCGAGCCCGGCGGCGCGCAGGGCGGCGGCGTGTCGCGTCAGGCGCACGCCGTTGCTGGTCATCGCGACGCGCTCCAGCCCCAGCGGCCGCAACGTATTGAGTGCGTCGACGATCTCGACGGCGTCGGCCCGCAGCAGCGGCTCGCCACCGGTCAGGCGGATGTCGGTGATGCCCAGCTCGGTGACGAACAGCCGCGCCAGGCGCAGCAGCTCCTCGCGGCGGAGAATCTGCTCGCGCGGCAGCCACTGCGGGGTTTCCGGCATGCAGTAGACGCAGCGGAAGTTGCAGCGGTCGGTCAGCGAGATGCGCAGCTTGCGCTTGGTGCGGCCACGCGCGTCCTGCAACGGCGCGCGCGCGTCGGCCGGCGCCACGGTGCCGGACACCGTCGCCGGAACGAACGTCACGTCGCGCGTATTGAGCACGGCATCGCCTCCGGTGTGTTCAGATTGCTGAAGCGGCAATCGGGGAATTCGACCCGGATCGCCGACTGCGCGGAGAGAAAGCGGCGTACCGCGCGCTGCTCGGCGTCCAGTGCCGCATCCAGGGCATCGGCCAGCGTGCTGCGCAGCGCGCACAGGGCATATTGCGGGCCGTCGGGATCGGCCGCATAGGCGGCGGTCGCGTTCTCCTCCTCGGCCGCGCGCAGCAATCGCTCGACTCCGTCGCGCGGCAGCCCGAGTGTATCGCAAGGCACGCATACCACCCAGGGTGTGTGCGCGGCACGCAGCGCGGCCGCGATTCCGGCCAGCGGACCCGGAAATCCGGAGCGCGTGTCGGGGATGACTTCCGCGCCGAGGCTGCGGTAGCGATCCAGGTTGCGGTTGGCGCTGACCAGGCAGCGGTCGACCTGTCCGCGCAGCAGCAGCAGCTGCCGCTCGGCCAGGCTGCGGCCGTCGATTTCGAGCAGGCCCTTGTCACGGCCGCCGAAGCGCATGCCGCGGCCGCCGGCCAGCACGACGCCCGTCACGCCGCTGCGCGGCGGCGTGGAATCGTCCTGGGACGGGTGTGAGATGCGCTCGGCCATTGTTGAGTCGCGTGCTTGAGTCGCGCGCCGGTTCGATGTTGATGCGTTATTCCCGAGTATACATAACGCTCGGTTGTGCGTAGCATCCCGGCACCGACGCCGCGCGCCGGCAGCCCCGTTCACCGGTCTGGGAATCCGAAAGATGAGTGCTGATCACCTGTCCGTCCGCGCCCATGTGTGGCTGATGGCCGGAGACGAAAGCCTGGTCGGCCCCGGCCGCATCGAACTGCTGGAGGCGATCGCCGATACCGGCTCGATCCGCCAGGCGGCGCTGCGCATGGGGATGAGCTATCGCGCCGCGTGGAATGCGGTCGACGCGATCAACCGGCGCATGAACGCGATCATGGTGACGCGCCTTGCAGGCGGTCGCCGGGGCGGCGGCGCCACGCTGACCGACGACGCTAGACGCCTGATCCGCACGTTCCGCGAGATCGAGCGCCGCCACGCCGGCTACGTCGAGGCACTCAACAACGCCCTCGGCGATCTGCTGTCATCCGGTCCCGGCTGAGCCCGCGCCCGCGCCACCGTCAGGCGGGAACCTCGGCGCCGGACAGCAGCTTGCGCAGCTCGGGGACGCAGCTGCCGCAGTTGGTGCCGCACTTGAGTGCCGCCCCCAGCGCTTCGACGCTGTCGCAGCCGCGGTTGCGGATCGCATCGACGATCGCGGTCTGGCCGACGCCGAAGCAGGAGCAGACCGTCGGCCCGGCGTCGCTGGCGCGATCGAGCGGCTCGCCGACCAGCAGCCCGATGCGGTCGACGTTGTCGATCCGGTCCTTCTGGAACAGGCTCGACAGCCAGGCCCGCGACGGCAGATCGGGACACCCCGACACGAACAGGCAGACCTCGATGCGGTCGTCGACGACCAGCGCAGCGCGGTAGACGCCGGATGCCGAATCGACGTACTCGATCCAGTCGGTGTCCTCCGAGCGGATCCCGAGCGCCCGCCGGGCCATCGCCGGCCAGTTGTCGATGCGTTGACGGCCGGCGACTTCGTAGCGGGTGAACTGCGCCCCGGTCATCCGCGTCCACCAGCTGATGCCGTCCATCGGCAGCCGCTGCCGGGACAGCACGAAGCCATGCCAGTCGACCGCGAACGGCTCGGCACGGACCGGCGTGTGCTTGAACTCGGGTTCGCCCGAGACCGGATCGACCACCGGATTGACGAGGCGTCCGACGCGCGCGTCCGACGAGAACTGGGCGTTCCAGTGAATCGGGACGAACAGTGTCCCCCGGGGCATCTCGCCGCTGGTGCGGGCACGCACGACGAGCGAGCCCCAGCGGCTTGAAATCCTGGCGAGCTCGCCGGCGCGGATGCCGGCCTCGCGCGCGTCTTCCGGATGCAGGTCGACGAAGGGCTCCGGGGTATGCGACGCCAGCCGCGGCGCCAGGCCGGTGCGCGTCATCGTGTGCCACTGATCGCGCACGCGGCCGGTATTCAGGATCAGCGGATAATCCTCCGCCGGCATGTGTCCGGGGGCGCGCGGCGGTGTCGCGACGAAGCGCGCGCGGCCGTCCGGGTGGAAATAGCGGCCGTCCGAAAATGGCGTGTGCCGGGCCGGATCGGTCGCGGCGGCGCCGTCGGGCGGCACCGGCCAGCGGACCGGTTCCAGCGCGTCGAAAGCGGCGCGATCCATGCCGGTCAGACCGCCCAGATTCAGGTAGCGGAACGGTCCGCGGGCATCGCTGCCGGGCGTCGGGTTCGCGGTCGCCGTCAGGCGCGCGTGTTCGTCGAAGATTTCGTGCGCGCCGCTGTACGCGAACGCTTCGCCGTAGCCCCAGCGCCTGGCGACCTCGCACAGCGCCCACCAGTCCGGGCGGGCTTCGCCGGCGGGTGCGACGAACGGACGCTGTCGCGAGATGCGCCGCTCGGAGTTGGTGACCGTGCCGTCCTTCTCACCCCAGGCATGTGCCGGCAGCAGCACGTCGGCGAACGGCGTCGTGTCGGTGTTCTCGATCACGTCGGAGACGACGACCAGCTCGCAGCGCTCCAGCGCACGCTTGATCTGATCGGCGTTCGGCAGGCTGACCACGGGGTTGGTCGCCATGATCCAGACCGCCTTGATCCGTCCCTGCTCGATCGCCTCGAACAGCTCGACGGCGCGCAGGCCCGGACGCTCTGCGATCCGCGGGCTGTTCCAGAAGCCCTGGACGATGGCGCGGTGTTCCGGGTTCTCGAGATCCATGTGCGCCGCAAGCATGTTCGCGAGCCCGCCGACCTCGCGTCCGCCCATCGCATTGGGCTGGCCGGTGAGCGAGAACGGACCCATCCCCTGCGCGCCGATCCGGCCCGTCAGCAGGTGGCAGTTGATGATGCTGTTGACCTTGTCGGTGCCGGTGGAGGCCTGGTTGACGCCCATCGAGAAGCAGGTGATGACCTTCCGGGTCTCGCCGAACAGCTTGTAGAAGGACTCGAGCAGGTCCGGATCGAGCCCGCAGTGCGCGGCGACCCTGGCGATCGACCCGGCGTGCTCGGCGGCGCAGCTCAATGCGCCCTGGAAGCCGTGGGTGTGGTGGTCGACGAAGTTCACGTCGGTATGGCCGCCGGTATGCAGCGCGTGGAGCAGGCCGTTGAACAGCATGACGTCAGTTCCCGGACGCAGCGGCAGATGCAGATCCGCGAGCTCGGTGGTCGCGGTGCGGCGCGGGTCGATGACGACGATCTTCATCTGCGGGCGCCGCTGCTTGGCCTTGACGATGCGCTGGAACAGCACCGGGTGGCACCACGCGGTGTTGGAGCCGACCAGCACGATCAGATCGGCGTGATCGAGGTCTTCGTAGGACACCGGCACCACGTCCTCGCCGAACGCGCGCTTGTGTCCGGCGACCGCCGACGACATGCAAAGGCGCGAGTTGGTGTCGATGTTCGCCGAGCCGATGTAGCCCTTCATCAGCTTGTTGGCGACGTAGTAGTCCTCGGTCAGCACCTGGCCGGAGACGTAGAACGCGACGGCGTCGGGCCCGTGTGCGTCGATGATGCGGGCGAAGCCGTCGGCGACCCGATCCATCGCTTCGTCCCAGCTCGCCCGCCGCGTGTCGCGCTCACCGCGTTCGTCGCGGATCCGGGGGTAGAGCAGGCGGCCTTCCGGCACCACCGTCTCGTTCAGGGCCGAGCCCTTGACGCAGAGGCGCCCGAAGTTGGCCGGGTGTCCGCTGTCGCCGGCGATGTCGACGCCGGTGGGTGTGACGCGCGCCTCCACCCCGCAGCCGGTGCCGCAATACGGACACGTCGTCTTGATCGTGCTCATGGCCTCTCCCTATCCCTGTTTCATTTTTATGTGGACTCCCGCAGGTCTTCGCCGCTGCGGTGTTCGTCGCAGTACGCGCGCCCGAACAGCAGGCGGCTGCGCAGGGCGCGGACGTCCTGCCGTGCCTGCATCAACTCGTAATACCAAGGGCCGTCGCCGACGTCGCCGTAGAGGACGATGCCGACGATCCGCGCGTCGCGCAGCACCAGACGCTTGTAGGCGCCCCGGCGCGGATCGCGGAACACGAGGTCCTCGGTATCGGGACCGCCAACGATCTCGCCGGCAGAAAACAGGTCGATGCCGGTGACCTTGAGCTTCGTCGACGTGGCCTGTTGCACGTAGTGCCGGTGTCCGGCGCCGGCAAGGTGTGCCGCGCAGACCTTGGCCTGTTCCCAGATCGGCGCGACCAGTCCGAACGTCGCGCGCCGATGCTGAACGCATTCGCCGACGGCGTAGATGCGGGGATCAGACAGCGTCTGCAGGGTGTCGTCGACGACGATCGCGCGCTCGCAGTGCAGCCCCGCCGCCTGCGCCAGCGCGATGTTCGGGCGAATCCCGACCGCCATGACCACGAGTGCGGCCTCGATCTCGGTGCCGTCGGCGAAGCGCAGACCGGTGACGTGATCGGTGCCGACGATCGACTCGGTCCGGGCATCGAGCAGTACGCGGATGCCGCGGCGTTCGAGCGCATTCCGGAGCAGCGCGCCCGACGGCTTGTCGAGCTGCCGCTCCATCAGGCTGTCCATGACGTGGACGACCGTCACGTCCATGCCGCGCCGCATCAGGCCGTTGGCCGCCTCGAGTCCGAGCAGGCCGCCGCCGATGACCACCGCCTTGCCGCCGTCGCGCGATGCGGCCAGCATGGTTTCGACGTCGCCGATCTCGCGGAACGAGACCACGCCCGGCAGGTCGGCACCCGGCAACGGCAGGATGAACGGATTCGAACCGGTCGCCAGCAGCAGCCGGTCGTACGGCACCTCAAGCCCGCTGGCCGAGCGTACCGTCCGCCGGTGGCGGTCGATCGCGACGACCGGGTCGCCGGCATGCAGGGTGATGCCCTGATCGGCATACCACTGCGGCGGGTTGAGCATGATGTCCTCGACGCTCATCTCGCCGGCGAGCATCGGCGACAGCAGAATGCGGTTGTAGTTGCCATGCGGTTCGGCGCCGAACACGGTGATGCGGTAGCGGGTCGGATCGAGCGCGAGCAGTTCCTCGACGGTGCGCATACCGGCCATGCCGTTGCCGACCACCACCAGGCGCGCCGGCGGCGGCCCGAAGGTATCGGTGGACACGGGGGTACGCGCAACACTCATGCGCCGACCCAGACCCGGCCGTCGCGCACGCGCGCACCGAACGTGTGGATAGACACGCTCGGATCCTCGACGCACTCGCCGGTGCGCAGGTCGTAATGATGTTTGTAGATCGGCGACGCCACCACCAGCCGTTCACCGAGATTCCCGATCAGTCCGCGCGACAGGACGTTGGCGCCGGACATCGGATCGTGGTTGTCGATCGCGAAGAACTCGCCGGGCGTCTCGCTGGCGCTGAGCCGGAACACCGCAATCTGGCGTCCGTCGATCAGCGCGCAGATCCCGGTGTCGGGCCAGATTTCGTCAACCCCGCAGACCTCGTGCCATGCAACATCCATTCTGTCGCCGTCCATCTCAGCACTCCACTTCAGGTCGCTTCCGCGACGATCTCGATATCCTTGAACCGGGCCTGTTTCTCGGCGTCGGTCGCCGGCCGGATCTGGCCGCGCTCCTCGACGAACACGACGCCGTTGTCGTCCGCATCGCTGTTGACGAAGGTGCGGAAGCGCTTGAGCGTCTCGGGGTCGTTGATCGCCTTCTTCCACTCGCACTCGTAGGTGTCGACGACATGGCGCATCTCCGCCTCGAGTTCGGCGCCGAGTCCCAGCGAGTCTTCGACGATCACCTGCTTGAGGTAGTCGAGTCCGCCTTCGAGGTTGTCGCGCCACACGCTGGTACGCTGCAGGCGGTCCGCCGTGCGGATGTAGAACATCAGGAAGCGGTCGATGTAACGGATCAGCGTCGCGTCATCCAGATCCGACGCGAGCAGCTCGGCATGCCGGGGTTTCATCCCGCCGTTGCCGCAGACGTACAGGTTCCAGCCCTTTTCGGTGGCGATGACGCCGACATCCTTGCTCTGTGCCTCGGCGCATTCGCGGGTGCAGCCCGATACCGCGAACTTGATCTTGTGCGGCGCGCGCAGGCCCTTGTAGCGGTTCTCCACCAGCAGCGCCATGCCGACCGAATCCTGCACGCCGTAGCGGCACCAGGTGCTGCCGACGCAGGACTTCACCGTGCGCACGGCCTTGCCGTAGGCGTGGCCGGACTCGAAGCCGGCGGCGACGAGCTCGCCCCAGATCGCCGGCAGCTGGTGCACCTGCGCGCCGAACAGGTCGATGCGCTGACCGCCGGTGATCTTGGTGTAGAGGCCGTACTTCTTGGCAACCTGTCCGATGACGATCAGCTTGTCCGGCGTGATCTCGCCGCCGGCGATCCGCGGCACGACCGAGTACGAGCCGTTCTTCTGGATGTTGGCCAGGTAGTAGTCGTTGGAGTCCTGCAGCGCCGCCTTGTCCTTGGTCAGGACGAATTCGTTCCAGCAGGACGCGAAGATGCTAGCCGCCGTCGGCTTGCAGATGTCGCAGCCGAGGCCGCTGCCGTGCTTCGCCAGCAGCGCGTCGAAATTCCGGATGCCGCCGACGCGGATCAGGTGATACAGCTCCTGGCGCGAATACGGGAAGTGCTCGCACAGGTGATTGTTGACGCTGTGGCCGAGCCGCTTGAGCTCCGCCTTGAGAACCTGCGTGACCAGAGGCGCGCAACCGCCGCAGGTGGTCGCCGCCTTGGTGCATTTCTTCAGGCCGCCGAGCGTCGTCTCGCCGGCCCCGATCGCCTCGCAGAGCTGCAGCTTGGACACGTTGTTGCACGAGCAGATCTGCGCCGACGCCGGCAACGCGTCGACGCCGAGCCCGGTCGTGACGGTGCCGTCGCTGCTCGGCAGAATCAGAAACTCCGGGGATTCCGGCAGCTCGATGTGATTGAGCGCCATCTGCAGCAATGAACCGTACTCGTTGGCGTCGCCGACCAGCACCGCGCCGAGCAACAGCTTGCCGTCTTCCGAGGTGACCAGCTTCTTGTAGATCTGCTTGCGCTCGTCGGTGTAGATGAACGCGCGGCTGCCTTCGGTGCGGCCGTGGGCGTCGCCGATGCTGGCGACGTCGACGCCCATCAGCTTGAGCTTGGTCGACATGTCGGCGCCGAGGAATTCAGCGGCCGGACCGGCGGTGGCATCCACGGCGGACAGGATGTCGCCGGCGACGACGCGGGCCATCTCGTATCCGGGCGCGACCAGACCGAAGATGCGGCCGTCCCAGAGCGCGCATTCGCCGATGGCGTAGATGTCCGGGTCGAGCGTGCGGCAGCGGTTGTCGACGACGATGCCACCGCGCGGACCCACGCCGAGATCGGATGCCCGTGCCAGTTCGTCGCGCGGGCGGATGCCGGCGGAGAACACGATCATGTCGGTCTCCAGTTCGCTGCCGTCGGCAAAGCGCATCCGGTGCCGGCACTGCTCGCCGTCGACGATCTCGACGGTGTTCTTCTCGGTGTGCACGCTGACGCCGAGATCCTCGATCTTGCGGCGCAGCACGCGGCCGCCGCCCTCGTCGATCTGTACCGCCATCAGGCGCGGTGCGAATTCGACGACGTGGGTCGCCAGGCCCATGTCGCGCAGGGCCTTGGCGCATTCGAGTCCGAGCAGGCCGCCGCCGACGACGACACCGACCTTCGACCGCGCGCCGCAGGCGGTCATCGCCTCGAGATCCTCGATCCTGCGATAGACGAAGCAGCCGTCGCGGTCCTTGCCGGGAATCGGCGGAACGAACGGATACGAGCCGGTCGCCAGCACCAGCCTGTCGTAGGGCAGGACTTCGCCGTCGGCGGTCGTCACCGTCTTCAGGCTGCGGTCCAGCGACGCCGCCCGGGCGCCCAGGCGCAGATCGATGCGCGGATTGTCGAAGAAGCCGGGTTCGACCAGCGACAGGTCGTCGGCGCTCTTGCCGGAAAAGAACTCGGACAGATGCACCCGATCGTAGGCCGGCCGCGGCTCCTCGCACAGGACGGTGATCTGCAGGTTCTCGGCAGCGCCCAGCGATTCGAGCAGCTTGTGCCCGACCATTCCGTTTCCGATGACGACCAGTTTCATGGTGACCTCCGATGTGTGCGGCGAGCGGACGGCGGTCCGCATCAGACCGTCACGGCGCCGCGTCGACGCAGCGCCTGATGAATTTGGATGTGTTCGCGCGCGAGCTGGCGCGCGCCGAAGCGCAGCGCGACCGCAGACAGCGACGCGATGGTGACGCTGCTGCCGACGAGCAGCAGGCCGCCGCGCGGATCGCCGGCCGTCGTCGCCAGCAGCGTCGCGGCCACCGCGCCGAGCAGGCCGCCGGCGACGGTGATCGACAGCACGCTGCCGAGCGCGCGGCGATCGACGGATGGCGCCAGCGCGAATGCGGCCGCGGTGGCGGCGGTCGCCAGCACGATCGCGCCGATCACGAGCAGGGCCGACAGCGCGGCGCCCTGCGCCTGCGACAGCAGCAGCAGATCGATGCCTTCGCCGAACAGCAGCGCGAACAGGAGCAGGCCCCTGCCGTCGAGTCCGCTGACGCGGGCGAGCCGGTCCGACGCGGTCCCGCCGAGGACGCGGGCCAGGACGATCGCCACCGCGAAGCCGGAGGCGGCGATGCCGACGCTGCCGAAGGACACGCCGAACTGGCCGCTCCAGGTCCGCGCGGTCAGGGCATGGACGTAGACCTCGATGCCGAAGCTCGCCGCACAGGCGATGGCCAGCATCCAGCTGCGGTAATTGAGCGCAGCGCGCAGCAGGTTCTGGCGGGCGGCGCCGGGACGGCAGTGCCGCGGAGTCCGCCGCGCCGTGGTGCCGGGGCAGGCCGGTGCCGCGACTGCGCAGATCAGGCCCAGCAGCGCCGTCAGTGCCGCCGGTGCCAGCAGCGCGCTGCGGCCGCGGAGCAGGTCCGTGTCGGCGAGCGCGGGCAGCAGCAGCCAGGCCGTTGCCACGCCGAGGCTGCCGAGCCCGGCGACCGTGGCAAGCGCGAGCCCGAGAACGTTCGGCGCATACGCCGCGGCGACGTAGCCCAGGCACACGACCCAGCCGGCGGCCGCGAAGCCCAGCATGACCCGGGCGGTCATCAGCGCGGTGGCGTCTGCCGCCGCCGCCATGCCGAGCAGTCCGAGGCAGCTCAGCAGCAGCAGTGCCGACAGGGTCCGCCCGGGGCCGAGCCGCGCGCAGATCGGACCGGCCGCGAAGGCGGCGGCGATGGCGGCGGCCACCGCGGCGTGGTCGATCCGCGCCAGCTGCGCCGGCATCAGGGCAAGATGTTCGGCGAACCGCGGCTTCAGCGGCGCATAGGCGAACCACGCCAGACCGCAGGCGAACTGGACCATCCAGCTCAGGTGGAAGATCCGCGTCGCCGGATCACGCACCTGCAGTGCGCGCAAGGCTGTCGCCTGTGAGGGGCCGGACATGACCTGATCCCGTCAGTGCCGGTCGCACTCGGCGAGGAACTGCAGCAGTTCCTCGCGCAGGCGGTAGTAGTCGGGATGCTCGAGCAGGGCCTTGCGCGAGCGCGGGCGCGGCAGGGTGACATCGAGGATCTTGCCGACCCGGGCGTTCGGACCGTTGGTCATCATCACCACGCGATCGGCGAGCAGCAGCGCCTCGTCGACGTCGTGGGTCACCATCATCGCCGTGAGCTTGGTCTTGGCCCAGACCTCCATCAGCACTTCCTGCAGGTCCCAGCGCGTCAGCGAATCGAGCATGCCGAACGGTTCGTCGAGCAGGAGCAGCTTCGGCGACAGCGCGAACGCGCGGGCGATGCCGACACGCTGCTTCATGCCGTTGGACAGTTCCGCCGCCCGCTTGTGCAGGTCGCCGGACAGGCCGACGCGTTGCAGGTAGTGCTCGGCGATCTGGGCGCGTTCCTCGGCGGTGGCCTTCGGGAACACCTGGTTGACGCCGAGCATCACGTTCTCGAACGCCGTCAGCCACGGCACCAGGCTCGGAGCCTGGAACACGATGCCGCGGTCCGGCCCGGCGCCGTCGATCTCCTTGCCGTCGAGGACGATCACGCCCTCGCTGATGGCGTTGAGACCGGCCATCATCGACAGCACCGTCGACTTGCCGCAGCCGGAATGGCCGATGACCGAGATGAACTCGCCCTGGTGGATCTTCAGATCGAAGCCGTCGACGACCTTCACCGGACCCTTGCGGGTCGGGTAGATCTTCGAGATCTGCGAAAACTCGACGTAGCGCTCCGGCTGCACCGGCGGGCGCGTGTGCGCCGACGGCAGCGTTTCGACCGCGTCCTCGCGCGTGTTCGGGACCAGGCCCTTGAGCGGCACGACCTTGCCGGTGTCGGCCGCGCTGCGGCGTGCGCTGGCCGCCATCAGGTATTCGGTCACTTCCTTGCGGATGTGGATGAACGCGGGGTCATGGTTCATCGCGCGGCGGTCGCGCGGCCGCGGCAGGTCGACGACGAACTCCGGACCGAAGGTCGAACCGCTGACGCCGGGCTGCCCCGGGTTCAGCGGGATGATGCGGTCCGCCATGATGATGCCTTCGTCGACATCGTTGGTGATCAGGACGACGGTCTTCTTCTCGCGCTCCCAGATCTGCACGATCTCGTCCTGCAGCTTGGCGCGGGTCAGGGCATCGAGCGCCGACAGCGGTTCGTCGAGCAGCAGGATGTCCGGGCTCGCCGCCAGTGCGCGTGCGACCGAGACGCGCTGGCGCATGCCGCCCGAGAGTTCGGCCGGCCGTTTGCCCATGGCCGGGGTCAGCCCGACCATATCGACGTACTTCTCGACGCGGGCGCGGCGCTCGGCCCTGGGGCGGTCGCGGAACACCTGATCGACCGCGAGCGCGACGTTCTCGCGCACGGTCATCCACGGCATCAGCGAATAGCTCTGGAACACCACGCCGCGGTCGGCGCCCGGTCCGGTGACCGGCTGGCCGTTGGCCATGACGCTGCCGCCGTCGGCCTGGATCAGCCCGGCGATCAGCGAGATCAGCGTGGTCTTGCCGGTTCCGGAGAAACCGACGATCGCGACGAACTCGCCGTCGGCGATGCGCAGATCGGCGTTCTCCAGCACCGGCGCGCGGTGGGCGCCCTCGCCATAGCTCTTGCTGACCTTGCGCAGCTCGACGCGGGCGCTGGCACCGGCCGGGGCCAATGGCGAGTCGCCGGCCGCCAACACGGCGGCGTCCTGCGGGGCGAGGGGTTTTCTCATCGGTGCGGCCATGGTTCGCCCCGGCTCAGTGGGCCGGCTCGCCGAAGCTGGCGAGCTGCTGCAGCGTCGCCATCACCCGATCGAGCAGGAAACCGACGAAGCCGATCGTGAATACGGCCACCATGATCCGGGCCAGCGACTGCGAACTGCCGTTCTGGAATTCGTCCCAGACGAATTTGCCCAGTCCCGGGTTCTGCGCCAGCATCTCGGCCGCGATCAGGACCATCCAGCCCACGCCCAGGCTCAGGCGCAGACCGGTGAAGATCAGCTTCAGCGACGACGGCAGCACGATCTTGCGGACCTTGGCGAACCAGGACAGCTGCAGGACTTTCGAGACGTTGATCAGATCCTTGTCGACCGACGCCACGCCGACCGCGGTGTTGATCAGCGTCGGCCACAGCGAGCACAGCGTCACCGTGATGCCGGAGACGAGGAAGGATTTCTCGAACAGCGGGTCGGTGCTGACGTAGACCGCGCTGACCACCAGCGTCACGATCGGCAGCCACGCCAGCGGCGAAACCGGCTTGAACAGCTGGATCATCGGATTGAGCGCGGCCTGAACCGTCGGCGACAGTCCGCAGACGATCCCCAGCGGTACCGCGACGATCGTCGCCAGCACGAAGCCGGTGAACACCGTCAGCAGGCTGGTCGCGATCTGGTCGAGATAGGTCGGCTTGCCGGTCCAGTCGCGGATGCGGACTTCGGCGTCGGGGTCCTCCGCGAGAATCCTGGCGTTGCGTTCGACCTGGCGCTCGTAGAAGGCCTGCGCCTTCTCGCGCTCGGCGAAGTGTTCGTCGAGCAGACCGACTCCGGCGTCCCAGACCTGACCCGGACCCGGCAGGGTGCCGAGGCTGGTCTGGATGCCCTTGGCGACGCCGCCCCACATCATCAGGAACACGATGAAGGCGACGACCGGGATGCCGATCGTGCGCAGGATCTCGCGGAACTGCTCGCGCGGATCCTCGCCGGCGGCGAGGCGCGCGAACGGCACGAACCAGGTCAGGCCGGCCTTGCCGAGAAAGTTGACGGTTTGATTGAGCATGGCTGCACTCCTGTCCGATCGTTGTGGTGCCGGGACGCGTCGTCAGTCGACGCTGTCCTGCCCCTTGAGGCCGATCGGAAGACTGTCGATGTAGGCATTGGGTTTGCGGCCGTCGTAGCTGATGCCGTCGATGAAGGCGTCAGTCGCGGGCTTGAAGCCGGTTTCGGTCGCGAAATCCGGGAAATCGGACGCCTTGAGCTTGCCCTCGGCGATCAGCTCCTTCGCGGCGGCGGCGTAGAGGTCGGGGCGATAGACCTTCCTGGCCACGTCCATGTACCAGCTGTCCGGCTTGGGTTCGGCGATCTGGCCCCAGCGCCGCATCTGCGTCAGATACCAGATCGCGTCGGAGTAGTACGGGTAGGTCGCGTTGTAGCGGAAGAACACGTTGAAGTCGGGGACTTCGCGCTTGTCGCCCTTCTCGTACTCGAAGGTGCCGGTCATCGAGTTGGCGATCACCTTGGCGTCGGCGCCGACGTACTCAGATTTGGACAGGATCTTCACCGCTTCGGCGCGGTTGGCGTTGTTGTTCTGGTCGAGCCAGTACGCCGCGCGGATCATCGCCTTGACCAGCGCCTTGGTGGTGTTCGGATACTTCTCGGCGAAGTCGGCGCGGATGCCGAAGACCTTCTCCGGGTTGTCCTTCCAGATCTCGTAGTCGGTGATCACCGGCACACCGATGTCCTTGAACACCGCCTGCTGGTTCCAGGGTTCGCCGACGCAGTAGCCGTAGATGGTTCCGGCCTCCAGTGTCGCCGGCATCTGCGGCGGCGGCGTCACCGACAGCAGCACGTCGGCGTTGATCTGGCCGGTCACATCACCCTTCTGCGGTGCGTAGTAGCCGGGGTGCAGGCCGCCGGCGGCGAGCCAGTAGCGCAGTTCGTAGTTGTGGGTGGACACCGGGAAGACCATGCCCATGTTGAAGGGCTTGCCGTCGGCGCGGTACTGCTGGACCACCGGCTTGAGCGCGGACGCGCTGATCGGATGCACCGGCTTGCCGTCCTTGACCGGGATATTGGTCTTCATCTGTTCCCAGACGGCCTTCGACACGGTGATGCCGTTGCCGTTGAGGTCCATCGAGAACGGCGTGATGATGTCGGCCTTGGTGCCGAAGCCGATCGTCGCGGCCAGCGGCTGTCCGGCGAGCATGTGGGCGCCGTCGAGTTCGCCGGAGATCACCCGGTCGAGCAGCACCTTCCAGTTGGCCTGGGCTTCGAGCGTGACGTACAGACCCTCGTCCTCGAAGTAGTGCTTCTCGTAGGCGATCGCCAGCGGTGCCATGTCGGTCAGCTTGATGAAGCCGAACTTCAGATCCTCTTTTTCAGGGAGGGTCATGGCGCCGGCGGCGCTGCTCAGGCCGATCCCGGCACAAGTCAGGAGCGCAGCCGCACTGCGAAGGACGCTGCGGCGGGTGACGTGGCGGTCGACCGTGGTGTCGCGTGAAGTCATCAAGTTTCCCCAAGGCAAAAAAAAACGCCCATGACGCGGTTTTGGGAAACCGCTTCATGGACGTCGTTGTCCGTTTATGCGTCGTGATCGCCTAATGGCGGACGGCGTCTGGTTCGAGCCGGGTGGGCCACCGTTGGCTTACTGCACCCGCGCTACTCGGTGGTGATATCGCAAGGGTCGTGCCATGCCCTGAGGCGCGCATCCGGGCCGATCGGGTCCGGCAGATCCTGCATTTGCGCGACAGATGCACCAGCGTGGCGCGATGCGTTGCACGCGCGCAGTGCAGTCCGCACAGCCGCTGGGAGCCGCCTCCCCGCGGCGCGGCAACGATCAGTGATAGGTCTGCATCGTCGTCGCCAGCACCATATAGGCCTCGGTCCAGGCATTGCGGACCTCGGCGGTGAACGCCTCGCCGAGCCCCTGCTCGAGGGTCCACAGCAGCGCCACGGCGACGGTGCCGTAGTCATCCATCGTCACGCCGTAGCCGGCATGACGGCGGCCCAGATCGACCAGTGCCGGACGCAGGGCGTCGAGATGGTCGAGGCCGTTGACGGCGATGCCGAGCATGCGCATCAGCTTGCGGCCCTGTTCGGTGATGTCGCCCTTGAACATCGGCCGGAGTTTCGGATCGAGCTCGAACAGCTTGTTGTAGAACAGCTCGGCGGCGGTTTCCTGGATCGGCTGAACCTGTTTCCAGGTGGTCCTCACCAGTTCGATTTGGATCGGGGTCATGGATGCTTACGGTGTATGGAGTCGAGGATCGAAACAAAAAGGATCCGGCAGCCGCATCGCTGCCGGATACGGAAACGGTGCGCCGGAACCCGCGTGAAAGAGGCCGTGAACACGCGGATTCCGGGCGCCGCCCCAACGCTGAAGATCGGCTCGAGGACGCAACCATCGCGACGCGCCGGTGCCCGAACGCAAAAAAGCCCATTCCCGCGCCGGCGGTGAATGGACTTCGTTATCCGTAGGGGCGGCCCGTCGTTGGGCTGCTGTGTGCCGATTGATACGCACGGGATGTGCCACCACCCCGGCATCACGCGGGCTGGCCGCCTCCGAGTGTGAATACCGCGTCGTCGAAGAAGCGATCGGAGCCCATTGCCAGGGTGCCGCCGCTGCAGGGCAGCGACCAGTCCTGGGCATGGACGCCCTCGTCCTTGTGATCGGTGTCGGGCAGCGGAATCCCGAGCGGACCCGCGGCGTCACGGTAGATGTCGGCACGGTAGACCTCGGCCGCGACGGCGGCCGCGTCGACGGATTCCGCGACCTGGCCCCAGCGCTGCATCTGGCGGATGAACCAGATCGCATGCGACACCCACGGGAAGGTCGCCGCATTCCGGTAGAACACCAGGCCCGGGCCGAAGAACGGATCGCCCGGGACCGGCATGTCCAGTGCGGTGCGGATCGTCGCCGGCGGCGCGTCGAGTGCACCGGCATCGATCAGCAGCTGCGCCGCTTCGGGGCGATGCTCGGCTTCGTCCAGCCAGCGGCAGGCTTCGATCAGCGCCGCGACCAGCGCGCGGTGGGTCCGGGGATGCGCGTCGGCCCATTCGCGGGTGACCCCGAACACCTTCTCCGGACTGTTGTTCCAGATCTGATGGGTGTTGACGATGCGCTGGCCGACGCCGGCCAGTTCCGCAACGGCGCCCCACGGCGCGCCCGCGCAGAACCCGTCGATACGGCCGTCGCGCAGGTGCTGGACCACCAGCTGCGGCGGCACGACCTCGAGACGCAGGTCGCGATCGGGATCGATGCCGCTGGCCGCGAGCCAGTAGCGCAGTTCGTAGTGATGCGTCGAAAACGGGAACACGTGCGCGAACACGCGCGGCTTGCGGCCGTCGATGCGGTCGTGCTCGAGCAGTGCCTTGAGCGCGCGGCCCGCACTGACCGGTTCGCGCCGCGTCAGCTTCATCGCGCGGTACACGCCCTCCGAAACCGCAATGGAGTTGCCGTTGAGATTCAGGGACAGCGCCGTGAGCATCGGCGTGCCGATGCCGTCGACGCCCAGCGTCGCCGCCAGCGGCATCGGCGCGAGCATCTGCGCGCCGTCGAGCATGCCGGCGACGACCTTGTCGCGGATGCTGGCCCACGAGGCTTCGACACTGATGTCGACGTGCAGGCCGTGGCGTTCGAAGAAGCCCTTGTCACGCGCAACGATGATCGGTGCGGCGTCGACCAGCGGAATGATGCCGATCTGGAGCCGCTTCTTCTCCAGCCCTGCGCTCGTCGTATTCACGTTCACAGCAACTCCGCGGCGGCCAGCAGCGAACGCGCGGCATCGCCGATCTTGACGTTTCGGTCCATGGCCATCTTGCGCAACAGCTCATAGGCCTCGGTTTCGGTCAGCTTGCGGCGCTGCATCAGCACGCCCTTGGCGCGATCGACATCGCGGCGATCGGCAAGCCGGGTTTTAGTTTCAGCCAGTTCCTTGCGCAGTGCCTGGTGTTCGTCGAAGCGTGCGATCGCAACGTCGATCACCGACTTCAGGCGCGACGACGACATGCCGTCGACCACATAGGCACTGACACCCGCGCGCATGGCACGGCGTGCGGTGTCCGCGTCGCTCTGCGACGCGAACAGCACGATCGGACGGGGCCGATCGCGGTTGATCTGGCCCAGCGATTCGAGCGTGTCGCGGCTGGGCGAGTCGACTTCGATCAGGATCACATCGGGCTGGCACTGCGAGACCGCATGCAGCAGGTCGTCGGCCGGAGACAGCTGCGCAACGACTTCGTTGCCGCCGGACAGCAGCGCCTGGCGCAACAGCGCCATTCGGCCGTAGTCATCATCGACGAGCATCACGCGCATAGGTTCAGCGTCTACCGTTGGATCTGGAAGTGCTTGGTTTGCCGCTACGCAAATACTGTGCCCTGCGCATTACGCGGTGCTGGCCGACTGCGCCGCGCTGTGCCCGGACCGTGCCCCGTCGCCCTATACCGGCAGGGGTACAAAGCCTGACAGATCCGGGCGGACACGCGCGTCGCCGCCGGTCGATTGGCATAGCCCTTGCGTGACGTCCGGTGGGCAGCGCGCCACGCCACCGTGACGGTGGGACTCAATGGCGAGACCGCGCCGCCGCCCGCAAGCGATCCATCAATCGAATCTGGGACAAAGGCGTCCACCTGACCGTGCAAACGGTTCGGCGACGCCTTTTTTGTGCCTGCAAAACGAGAGCCGTCCGCCGAGCCAGCGCGCTTGGGCGGACGTTTTTTTGGCCCGTGGTTCGGCTCATAACCCATCACATGCATGAGGAGTTCCGATCCATGAAGCTGTATTTGCCGAGTCGTCGCGGGATCCGTCGCCTGTTGGCGGTAGCGTTGGCATTGTCGTGCCTGGGCGTCTGTCTCGCCGCTCCGGCCGCGCCCGCCGGACAGACAGCGCTGAATCTGCGCCTGCGCTACGAGACGGTCGAGCAGGACAATGCGCTGGATGCGGCCGAGGCGCTGACGCTGAGGACGCGGCTGGGATATCGCAGCCCGAGCTGGCGTCACCTGAGCGGCTTCGTCGAGTTCGAATCCGTCGCCGCGCTGATCGACGACTACGCACCCGAAGCCGCAGGAGCTTCCGTCATCGCCGACCCGACCGGCAGCGAGGTCAACCAGTTCGGGCTGAGTGCCACGCGCAGCGGCTGGCGCGCAACGATCGGACGCCAGCGCCTGATCCTCGACAACGCACGCTGGGTCGGCAATGTCGGCTGGCGCCAGAACGAGCAGACCTTCGACGGCCTGTTCCTGCAGTATGCCGGCGGGTCGGCCTGGTCGTTCGACAGCGCTTATCTGAGTCGTGTACGGACCATCAAGGGCGATACCGTCGAACTGCGCGGCTGGCTCAATCACCTGCGCTGGCAACCTCATCCGGCCCTGAGCTTCGTCGCCTACGCGGACGATCTGGATTTCGACGCGGCCGGCGCTGCCGATCTGTTCACCGCCGGTCTGCGGGTGAGCGGCGCCGCGGATTTCGGCTCGAGCCTGCGTCTGGGCTGGACCGGGGAGTACGCCAGGCAATCGGCGCGCACGTCTGCGGAAGACTACTCGGCGTCCTATCGCCTGATCGAGCTGAGCGCCGCGCTGCGGCCGCTGACGCTGCGTCTCGGGGGCGAGCGCCTCGGCAGCGATGCCGGCGCGTTTTCGGTGCAGACGCCGCTGGCGACCAAGCATGCGTTCCAGGGTTGGGCCGACGTGTTCCTGAACACCCCTGCCGACGGCGTCAACGACCGGTACGTGGCGGCTGACTTGAAGTTTGGGGTGGTCAGGCTCGGTGCGACGTATCATGTGTTCGAGGCCGCACGGCCGCGGGTCGCGGGCAACGACTACGGATCGGAAATCGACGTCTGTGTCGGAGCCCCGCTGATGCGCGGTCTGGTGGGCCTGATCAAGGCGGCGCGCTACGACGCCGACGAGTTTGGTGTCGATACCGACAAGGTCTGGCTCCAGCTCGAATATCAACTTTGAAGGAGGAGCGGCGCGATGCGCGAGAGTCGTGCCGCCGGAACAATCACAGGCAATGCCACGTACTCCCGTGAAAGACGGTCCTGACGAGGACGACGCCCGCCGGCGTGGCGCCGTGCCCCACGACGGCGCGGCCCCGCGCCGTCGCGGCCGCGCCGCCGCGGGGCCGCTGCGCCAGCGCCCGGCCAAGGCGCTGCGGGTGATGATCGTGGATGAGGGGATGCGCGATCTCGGCGAGCTGCAGCTGGCGCTGGAGGGTGCCGGCCACTGTGTCGCCGCGCGCATTTCCGGCTGCGCCGACCTGCTGCTTGCGGTCGCGCGTCACAAGCCCGACGTGATCCTGATCGACGTCGATGCCCCGAGTCGCGACACGCTCGAGTCGATCGGCCAGATCAATCGCGATCGCCCGCGCCCGGTGGTGCTGTCGGCGCTGCAGAGTGATCCCGACACCATCCGGCGATCGATCGCGGCCGGCGTCAGCGCCTATGTGGTCGACGGGCTGCAGCCGACGCGCCTCAAATCGCTGCTCGAGGTCGCAATCGTGCACTTCGAGGAACATCAGGCCCTGAAGCAGGAGTTGCGCAAGACCCGGGCGCAACTTGCCGATCGCTGCGATGTCGATCGCGCCAAACTGATGCTGATGGAGCGTCGCGGACTCGATGAACAGCAGGCCTTCGAGTTGCTGCGCAAGATCGCGATGGATCGCAAGATCCGCATCGGCGATGCCGCGCGCGCGGTGATCGATATCGGCCAGATTCTGTAGGGCCCGGTTTGCACCGATTGCGGGCAGCGCCGCGGACAATCCGGCAGGAGGCTGCCCCGTGCGTGTGCGCACGCGTGCGCTCGTCGGTGGTCGGGCTGTGGATTGCGCAGTGTGAGCCGCTACTGCGGCGGACCGCAGGCGCCTCGACGAAACGACCTACAAATATAAGGAACAGTCGCGATCCGGATCCCGGATTGCCGCGGCCCGGCAGCGGAGACTCCGTCTTGACCCTGCCCGACTTGGCACATGGTTTGCTGAT